>Ga0100378_1000596_pt1 | contig 39589 bp, 45 predicted proteins | sample CryGeymeta201502_FD_81535 | JGI IMG/M metagenome (GOLD analysis project Ga0100378, IMG submission 81535) | Groundwater microbial communities from Crystal Geyser aquifers in Utah, USA - Crystal Geyser metaG 2015-02 | ecosystem: Environmental > Aquatic > Deep subsurface > Groundwater | place: USA... | reverse complement strand
TGGCGGAGAGGGAGGGATTCGAACCCTCGACATCTTGCGACGTACCGGTTTTCAAGACCAGCGCACTAGACCAACTATGCGACCTCTCCCTGTTTAAATTTAAGCAAACACATTTTAACACGTTAGTAATAGTATATTAAGCTAAATTGGGCTTAAGTATTGATAAAATAGCCTAAAATGCGAGACTTAATATATGAATAAATATAAAATTATCGGAAGTTTAAATATTCTACTGGGGGTTATCCAAATGTTAGGCGCTGTTATTGTACCTGTAGTTATGTTAAGTAAACTATCAGGAATGTATGAGGCATTTGGGATAGATCCAGGACCTTCCTTTGCCGCTTACATTGTTTTAATAACAATCTTCTTACTCGGTGCTTTATATACTTTTATAGGTATTAAATGCTTTTCTAGTTCGAAAAATAGAAACAAATATTTTTTGGCTGGGTGTATTGTAGTTGCTTCTACTCCTGTACTAATAGGGATTTTAACAGGAATTTTAAACTTAATGGTTCTAACCCCTATATACAAGCTATCAAGCAATTTTTAGTGAGTAATTACTAAGATCGAAAGATAAAGCAGTTTTTTACTTATCTACCACCATACATTCGGTAGGTTCAACTTCAACCTTACCGTATTGATAACCAATATAAAGAAAAACAAAAGGTAATACTATGAAAAGTATAGCTGCCAATGTTTTTGACACAAAAGTCACCTTAGTAAGTTCTTTGGGCAATTTGAGTTTTGTTTTTTTGGGCATATATAAATATTAAACTATTTTACAAATTTTCTGTAGTATAGTTTAAAGCATGTCGATTATTGATTTATCTAAAGACCAAAAACACGTAATTAGCGAATTGCTAGAGTGGCAAAAAGACGGTTATTCTAGCCAATACATTACGGTTGGTGGATTTGCGGGTACAGGTAAAACTACCTTAATCGCAGAACTTAAAAACAAACTAAACGACACTAAAAAAAAGCGTTCAATTGGTTTTGCCGCCTACACCGGAAAGGCAGCCAGAGTTTTAAAACTAAAATTACATAAGTTGGGGGTGATAGATAAAACAGATTCAGTAGGAACTATTCATTCGTTAATGTACTCACCTATTGAGGATAAAAATGGCGAAATTTCAGGCTGGCAAAAAAAAGACAACATTTCAAAAGATTTAATTATTGTTGATGAAGCCTCAATGATAGATGGGCAAATTTGGAGCGATTTACTTTCGTACAACATTCCAATAATTGCTGTAGGAGATCACGGCCAACTGCCTCCAGTTAAAGGTAGTTTCAACTTAATGCAGGACCCTGATTTAAAACTAGAAGAAATTCACAGACAAGAACAAGATAACCCGATAATTAAAATTTCAATTTTGGCTCGAAAATTTGGAATAATACCCGAAAAAGAGTATGCAAAAAACATTGTTAAAATATCTAAAAAAAGTCCTTACTACAACGATACAGTAAATAAATTACTGGGAGAATACAATAAAAAAACTTTGGTTATTTGTGGGTTTAACCACACCCGAGTAAAACTAAATAATAGAATTAGAGAAAAGTTAGGAATTGACTTTGAAAAACCTCAAATAGGGGACCGGGTAATATGCCTTAGAAATAACCACAAAAACGATATTTTTAACGGAATGCTAGGAACTCTATTATTTATAGAAAACAAAGAAAAAGACTGGTTAAAAGCAGATATTAAAATGGATGGCGAAAAGGGAGAGTATAACGGAAACATTTATATTCCACAGTTTAACAATACCGAGCCCTTAAACTTTACCAAATTTAGAAACAAAACTTTAAAGGGGGATCTTTTTGATTTTGGATACGCCCTAACAGTGCACAAAGCACAAGGAAGCCAGGCTAAAAGAGTGGTTTTATTTGAAGAACGCTTTAGTAGAATGACCGATGAAGAGTGGAGAAGGTGGCTTTATACCGCCGTAACTAGAGCGCAAGAGGAACTTTTTATAGTTTAAATAAAAAGCATACAAACCTACTAGGTGCTATACTTTTAGCACAATGAATTCTTTTTTTTCCAGATATTTAAAAGAAATAGTATTTGGAGGAAATGACGGCATTGTAACCACTTTTGCTGTAGTAGCGGGGTTTAGTGGTGCAACTTTAAACGAAAACTCTTTAGTACAATTATCCTTTTTATCTGTTTTACTTTTTGGTGTCGCAAACTTATTTGCCGACGGATCTTCAATGGGCTTAGGAAACTATTTATCAGAAAAATCGGCTGTTGAAAATTACAAATCTTTAAAACAAGAACAAATAGTTTTAATTAAAGACCACTCTGTAGTACTTGAAAAAGAGACTGCAAAATTATTATTAGAAAACGGCATAAAAGGGGACCATGCTAAAACAGTTTTGCTAATGTTTAGAAAACACAAAGCTTTTTGGGTAGATTTTTTAATGAATTACAAATTAAAAGAACGTAGCGTTGAAAACATTAATCCAAAGGTTTCAGGAATTACGACGTCTTTATCTTTTATAACTTTTGGTTTATTCCTTTAATTCCGTTTATAGTTTTTCCAACTAACCCAAATAATTTTATTTTTTCTATAATTGGTACTGTTATTGCTTTAGTATTACTGGGGTCTTTTAGGGCAATAATAGTAAAAAAAGACAGATTAAAATCTATTATGGAAGTACTGTTAATTGGCTCAATCGCCTCTTTAGGAGCCTTTATAATAGGAACTATATTTTCTAAAATATAACTAAATACCCATATATTTAAAGTGGAAAATTTAAAGATATCAACAGAGTCTAAGCTATTAGCTAAATCCCTTAAGGGATTAAAAATTGAGTTGGTTCTTTTTGATATAGATGACACGCTAATAGACACCCACAGCCTTTTTACGCGAGGAGTTAGAAGCTACGTAAATAAGGTATCCAAGGTTATTGGAACGACCCCAGAGAATCTTTTAAAAGAGTTTCCAAAGTTTAATTCAAAAGCGCATGCTATTGCACAAGTACAGATGCACAGGTGGTTAGTAGTTTCTACTATTATTGCTAAAAACTACGGAGTTAAAAATGAATTATTAGCTAAATTTGCAGAAGAGTTAATACAACTTATATACTTTGATGAATATCCAAAGATATTTCCAAACACCCTGCGAACACTTAATACTTTTAGTGAGGCCAAAATACCTATAGGTGCAGTTACGCATGCCGATTTAGGCTGGACCGAGCGAAAAATGAAGCACACAGGTCTAAATACTTTTTTTAAAAAAGACAATTTATTTATAGCGGATTCAAAAGTTCCAAAGGGACCAGAGATCTGGTCGCACGCAATATTAAAAATGGGTGGCACACCTGAAAAATCCTTAGTAATTGGGGATAACGTAATAGGGGATATAGTTTCTGCAAGGCAAGTTGGGGTAAAAAACACTATCTCACTACCCAGTCCTTTTCACATTTACGCGCAAGGCGAAGTTCCCACAGAAAGTTTAAAATGTAGCAATATTGGGCAAATAGTAGAGCTATTAATTTCCCGAGCGTTTGACAAGTAAGGTATTTCTTATAGAATATGGTTACACCGCGGGTTAGTGGATCGGTACCACGGAAGGCTCATAATCTTCAGAGCCCGGTTCAATTCCGGGACCCGCAACCATACAAGCTAGCTAATTTTCAATGTAGAGATGGAATCTAAAACTATTAATAATTCTAAAGGTCTCGCTGCCAATCCTAACGCTACTGACAAAGCTCTAGATTATGTGCAAAAATTAAGAGAAAAGTTGAAAGACGAGAGTGATAGAGGGTCAGTACTGATTGCAACAGCAAATTTAGAAAGCGCCCTAAAGAGTAGGATCGAGAGAATGTTAGCACCAGCAATTAACGACGATGATACTCTTTTAGACATCAACTCACCACTCGGAGACCTTATCGTAAAAATTGAGCTGGCATACAGATTGGGCCTGATAAGTGATCAACTGTGCTCAGCGCTACACAAAATACGCAGGTTAAGGAATAAGTTTGCGCATGATGAGGGTGGACTTAGTATGGGGGAAAACAGTCCCAAAGATAGTGTGGATGATTTATGGAGCAGATTCCCCTTTTTATCCGAGGGACAAGAGGTCAACCTGAGCAGCAAAAATAAATTTGTAGAGGTATGCAGTCTTGTAGTGTTCCATTTGAGACACGAAGAAGAGTTTAAGGTGACAAGAATCAAGGCAAAGGATAAAGAATGGCTATTTGCTCAAAAAAAGAACTAGAAATATAAACCCTAACCATATTTAGCTATTTTTTAACTCCTCAAACAATTTCTTTTGTTCTTTAGATATTTTTGTAGGAATTTCTACTTTTACTCTGTAATACATATCGCCTCTACCACTGCCTCTAAGCCTTGGCACACCTTTTTCGCTTAACCTAAAATTAGTACCACTTTGGGTACCAGAAGGGATTTTTAAAGTTACCTCATTAAAACCGTCGTTACTTTTAGGATCAACCACCTTAACTTTTATAGTGTCCCCAAGTACTGCCTGAGATATTGAAATATGCTTTTCACTAAATAAATCATAACCCTGTCTTATAAAATTAGGGTCTTCTTCAACTTCTAAACTTAAAAATAAATCTCCCCTTGGTAAACCTTTTTCTGGGGCCTCGCCACCCTTACCAGAAAGCTTAAGTTCGGTACCGCTTCCAACACCAGAGGGAATTTTTACATCAAATTCTTCGTTTCCTACCCTAATTTTTTTGGTAGTTCCTTTTATAGAGTCTACAAAACTAACACTCAAAGAATAATATAAATTCTTTCCCTGTTGGGGTCTTCGTGCATTTCTAAAACCAAATACCTCTTCAAAAATATCAAAGGGGTCAATATCTCCAAAGGGGGATTGCCCGTTACCCCCACTTGTGTAGCTGTAATTAAAGGGGCCCTGACCACCAAAGGGGTTACCCCCACCTTGTTGCCCACCATTAAAAGCACTACTACCAAAACGGTCGTATTGCGCTTTTTTATTGGGGTCTTTTAGTACTTGGTAAGCCTCGTTTATTTCTTTAAACTTTTTTTCGGCTTCTTCTTTGTTTTTAGCAACATCGGGGTGATGTTCCTTGGCCATTTTTTTATATGCTTTTTTTATTTCATCTTCGCTAGCACCTTTAGCCACGCCAAGAATTTCGTAGTAATCTTTATTCATAAACTTTTAAATGGGTATTTGCTCTAGTACTTTAGAGCAAATTACCCATTTAGTCATTATTTTTCTTCAACAACTTCCCCTTCTACAGTTTCACCCTCGGTTTTTTTATCGTCTTTTTTGTCGTCTCCTTTTTTATCTTCGGCACTAGATTCTTGCTGAGGCTGGTTTTTGTACATTTCTGCACCAACTTCTTGTAAAACTTTAGAAAGTTCTTCAGTTTTACTCTTTAATTCCTCTAAGCTCCAGTTTGTAGCGTTTTCTTTAATTTCTTTTATTTTGGCCTCAATGTCTTCCTTTTTAGCTTTGTCCATTTTTTCACCAAAATCTTTTAGAGTTTTTTCGGCTGTATAAACTAAATTATCAGCAGTATTTTTGGCATCTATGGTTTCTTTTTTCTTTTTATCCTCATCTTTATGTATTTCAGCCTCTTTAACCATTCGATCTATTTCTTCGCTACTTAAACCGGTACCACTTTGTATAGTTATTTTTTGCTCTTTACCACTTGCCTTATCTTTGGCACTAACGTTTAAAATTCCATTAGCGTCGATATCAAATTTAACCTCAACCTGAGGAACACCCCTTGGGGCGGTAGGTATACCTTCAAGTACGAATCTTCCAAGGCTTTTATTATCTGCGGCCATTTCGCGCTCACCTTGTAAAATGTGCACTTCTACACTTGTCTGATTATCTGCAGCAGTACTAAATACCTGACTTGCCGAGGTAGGAATAGTAGTGTTTCTTTCAATTAAGCTAGTCATAACCCCCCCTAATGTTTCTATACCAAAGGTTAAAGGCGTTACATCTAGTAACAAAACATCCTTAACATCTCCAGATAAAACACCAGCCTGAATCGCCGCACCTATTGCTACAACCTCATCGGGATTAACACCCTTATGGGGATCTTTACCAAAAAATGCTTTAACAGATTCTTGTACTTTTGGCATTCTAGTCATACCACCTACCAAAACTATTTCGTCAATATCCGTAGTTTTTAATTTAGCATCTTCCAAAGCTTTTTTAACCGGCTCTATAGTGTTTTCAATTAAGTCGGCGACTAATTGCTCTAACTTAGATCTAGTTAATTTAGTATTAACGTGTTTAGGACCATTTTTATCCGCAGTAATGAATGGGATATTTATTTCAGTCTCTTGAGTGCTAGATAATTCTATTTTTGCTCTTTCAGCGGCATCTTTTAGCCTTTGCATAGCTTGCTTATCGGCTGTTAAATCAATACCGTTCTCTTTCTTAAATTCTTCTGCTAACCATTCAATAATCCTAATATCAAAGTCTTCTCCACCTAAGTGGGTGTCTCCATTTGTACTTTTTACCTCAAAAACACCATCTCCTATTTCTAAAATAGAAATATCGAAAGTACCACCACCTAAATCGTAAACAGCTATTTTTTCATTTGTTTTTTTGTCTAATCCATAAGCTAAAGAGGCTGCGGTAGGCTCGTTTATTATTCTTTTAACATCTAAACCTGCTATTTTTCCCGCATCTTTTGTTGCTTGTCTTTGGCTATCGTTAAAGTATGCAGGAACAGTGATAACTGCCTCGGTAACTTCTTCACCTAAAAAGGCTTCGGCATCGGCTTTAAGCTTAGCCAAAATTTTAGCTGAAATTTCCTGAGCTGTGTAAGTTGTTCCTTCAACACTGACTGCAGCCAAACCACTTTTACCTTCTACAACCTCGTAAGGTACGTTCTTTTTTATTTTAGTAACCTCAGAATCACTATATTTTCTACCCATTAATCTTTTAACAGAGTAGATAGTGTTTTTAGGGTTTACCACGGCCTGTCTTTTGGCCGGTGCCCCTACAACATTGTCTATTACATTAACGTAACTAGGGGTAGTATTAGCACCCTCAGCATTTGGTATTACTTTAGCTTCGCCGCCTTCCATAACGGCCATTGCACTATTTGTTGTTCCTAGGTCTATTCCGATTACTTTTCCCATAATTTGTTTATAAATTTAAACTAATAAAATTAAAGACTTAAATTTTAAGTCCTTAAGTTTAATATATTTAATTTAGATAGATCCATTTCCTACAATAACTCTTGCAGGCTTAATTAATTTACCATTGTAGGTATAGCCTTTTTCTAAAGTCTTTAGCACTATATCCTTTTCACCATCTTCTGTTTCAACAGCTTCAGAAATATGTGCATCAAAGGTTTTACCGGTTAAGTCTATTTCTTCTAGACCGTTTCTTTTTAATACCTCTAAAAAATTGTTTACAGTGATTTTTAACCCAGCATCTTCACTGTGTTTTAGTAAAAGATCAAAGTTGCCTAATATAGAAACAATTTCAGCCATTAAATTTTCGTTCGAATATTTAATGATTTCTAATCTTTCTTGCTCAGTTCTTCGTTTGTAGTTTTGATAATCGGCTAAAGCCCTCTTCCAGTTATCTTCTAATTCTTTGTTTTGTTCTTCTAACTTAAGAATTTTTTCCGCAAAACTCTTCAGATCTGGTTGTTTTTTTATCTTCTTTTGCATTGTGAGATTAAAATTACCAATCGGCCCCGAGCTCTTGTAGAATTCCCGACATATAACTTACTGTAGGAATAATTCTTTTATACTCCATTCTACTTGGACCTAAAACCATAACATTGCCCTTTTTTGAACCGGAGGTATAAGATTTAGTTACTACAGAAACCTGGTGTAAAGCTTTTCTTTCAAATTCTTCGCCTAAAATAACGCAAATATTAGTAGTGTTACGTTTGTTTAATAGTTCTTCTAAAATACTATAGTTGTCTATTAAATTTAAAACTGCTCTAGAAACATCTATATCAAAGAATTCTCGGTGATCCAAAATATTTACCATCCCGGAACTAAACACTCTCCCATCTGTGGTTGAAACTATAGACATTAAACCTGTGGCATCCGATAAAGCGTGTGCAGCACTGTGCAAAAATTTATCAATTTCGTATCTGTTATTATAAACGTTCTGTTTCATAGCTACTTCTTTAAGTACTGGAAGATCATAAGCCTCCATAAGTTCCTGAATGTATAATCTGTAACCTTCTTGAGAAGGAACTCTACCGGCACTAATATGGGGTTGTTCTAAATAACCCTTTCGTATAAGCTCTGCCATTTCGTTTCTAATAGTAGCTGCAGAAATATTTAAATTAAATTTTTCTGTTAAATAACCCGAACTTATTGGCTCTGCTGAAACTATATACTCCTCGATAATCATTTTTAATAAGGCCTTTTGTCTCTCGGTTAATTCTGATGTCGACATAAGTAGTGTTGGTCCTTAAACGGAGTAAATTTTTAAATTAATTCTTAAAAGATGTATTGGCAATATAATACCTAGAGTGATAAAAATAGTCAATAGCTGCTAATGATTAAATTTTTTTTATTTATAAAGGCTTAAAAATAGGGGAAAATAGAGATACACTATTAAAATGAACAAAACAAAGGCTCTTGGGCAAAACTTTTTAGTAAATACAGAAAGCATAGAAAGCTTTTTAGATTTTTGTAATCTAAAAAGTGCGGACAAGGTACTAGAAATAGGTTTAGGAGAGGGGGCTTTAACAATACCAATTTCTATAAAAATAGACAAAATAGTTTGTGTTGAAATAGACAAAACTTTAGTAGATAAATCAGTTCAGTGGCAACTAGAAAACCTGCAAGTTATTTACGAAAATTTTTTAGATTGTAATTTAGCTGAGATTATTAAAAAAAACAAAATTAATAAAATAGTTGCTGCAATTCCTTACAGTATTACAAGTCCTATAATTCATAAAATAATTAAAGAAGGCTGCTTACCCTTGGTGGATGTGAATTTAATAGCCCAAAAAGAGTTTACCGAAAAGCTAGTAGGGGACGACAAAAAAAGATCATATTTTACTTCTTTAGTAAACAGGTGGGCCAGTATTAAAAACGGTGAAAAAATTGAAAAAGAATCTTTTAACCCCATACCAAAGGTGGACTCTAAGTTTTTTTCGTTTAGTTTTTTTGACTACCCAAAAGAAGAAAAAGAAGTCATAAAATGGAGTAAGTTTTTACATTTTGTATTTGCAAGTCCCCGCAAGAAAATTAACAAAAGGTTTAAAACAGAAATTTTAGAATCATTAGATATAGATAAAGACAAACGCCCAGAAAACTTAGACCTGCCGGAGCTTGATAAGTTGTACAATACAACTAGAGAAGTTTAGTTTAATAAATCCTTTATTCCTTAAAACATGATAAATATTGAAAAACAAATTCATTTAGTACAAACAGAAAAGTGGACCCAATTTAAAGAACAAACTGGTAATAAAGTAATTAAAATAGGTGAAGTTTACATAATGCTCAAAAAAATCCCTTTATTAAAAAGTTACATGGGTTATGCCCCAAAAGTTAATTTTGAGTCTCAAAAGATGGAATTTACTGAATTGAAAGTAGCTTGTCAAAAGGAGAATATTAGCTTTGTTAGATTTGATGTTCCCAATATTTTGTTACAGTCAAAAATCGGAAAAAAGTGGGGGCCTATTTTAAGTGAAAATTGTATAAAAGCACCTAGAGACACTTTTACAAAAAATAATATCTACTTAGATTTAAAGCCCGGCATAGACTCCATACTTAAGAATATGCACGCCAAAAAACGCTATAACATAAGGTATGCACAGCGAAGTGGGGTAGAGGTGAAGGTAGGTTCCACTACAGAAAATTTTGAAAATTTTTGGAAACTGCACAAACAAACTTCGGACAGACAGGGTTTTTTAACTCACCCTAAAAGTTACTACGAAAAAGTGCACAGCAAATTTAAAGACAGCGTCTACTACATAGAAGCGAGAGTTGAGTCACATTTAACGACGTCTTGGATGATTTTATTTTCAGATAAAACAATGTATTACATTTACGGGGGCTCCAGTGGCGAATTTAACAACAAATATCCTAACGATTTAGTAGGTTTTAAGGCAATAGAACTGGGCATTTCTAAGAATATAGAGTTATTCGATATGTGGGGAGCAGAGGATGGCAAAGGTTTTACAGAATTTAAACTTAGATACGGAGGAGAGCTTTTAGAGTATGTAAACTCTTATGATTTTGTTATCGAACAATTTCCATACAAGTTTTTTAACATTGTTTACGAAACCTTTTGGTCTGTAGCCAACTTAGTAAAAAAGCTTAAATAACACATCCAATGAAAGATGTTATTTATTCTATTGTAGATACCGAAACCACGGGGCTAGATGCTCGTAATAACCAAATAATTGATATTGCCGTTATTAGCATTAAAAACGGAAAAATAATCAATAAGTATGAAACACTAGTAAATCCAGGTCGTAGGATACCAGACTATATCACGATGTACACAGGCATTGACAATAATCTGGTAGAAGACGCGCCAAATTTTAGTGAGATTAGCTACGAACTTAAAGATTTAATAGATAGAACAGTCATCGTCGCTCATAACGCACTTTTTGATCTTAGATTTTTAAATAGGGAGTTTAATAGGACAAATTTACTACTCAAAACAGACTACCTGTGCACGGTGAAAACATGTCGTAAATTGTACCCAAATCTAAAAAGGTACAATTTAGATATCTTAACTAAACACTTCGATATTAAAATAAAAAATAGACACAGAGCTATGGGAGACGCAGTAGCTACAGCAGAATTATTCTTAAAAATTAGAGAAGAAAACAAGAAAATTTGGGATATTGCCACCACTCACCTACTACAGAGGTTGGGGCCAGCTTAAGAAGAAACTAGTCGGTTTAGGATTTAAACGGCTTTTAAAATTCAGCTTATAGTAACAAACTATGACAAATAATGACCAGGGTTACTCCCCCGAAATCTAACCTGAGCTGGGGGAGTATCTAGTGCTAGGACAAAGAGTGGTTTTTGGAAAGCAAAAGCGTAATAAGCTCTATATGGTGTCAGGGGGGAGAATCGAACTCCCGACCTCGGGTTTATGAGTCCCGTGCTCTAACCGACTGAGCTACCCTGACAATAAAACAAATACAATTTTAGACTATAGTTACTTTAAAGCAAAATATAACCTTTTATTAAAACAAGGTATTAACCCAGATCTTATACACGGGTAAACCAACGTTTTGGTTAATTTCTATACCACTTGGCTGAATAGTTTCAGAGTTAGAGCCGCCCGCGTTTTGGACTTTTTCCCCCTCAGAGAGGGCATCTTCTGTATTTTGACGCTCTTTAGGCACCAGGTACATTTGCTCGTTTTTAAACCCATAATTTAGTTTTAACCGAGCCTCGTTTATAACAAAATCCTCGGTTTTTTTGTATTCTAAATCCGCCTCCAGATTAGCGTTTTCCTTCTCCAATGTAGATATTTTTTTGCTAAGCAGGTCTAAAGAGTGTCTTTTTTCGTAAACTTCGGAAATAGAATTATACGAAAACAGACCTATAATAGTGCTAATTGCGAACACGGTGTAATAAAGATACTTTTCATTCATAGTCTTGTGTTTATATTATATTCTTTATAGTCTCTTTTCATAAATCACTTCAATTAACTAAAACATTGGTAAAAAATATAGTGTGTGCTATAATTTACTATAGGAGGTAACCGATACGGCTGCCGTGCTCCCATAGTGGACAAATAAATGATATGAATCTTAAACAAGCGCATCTAGAATTTATACAAAATCTTAAAACCAAGGATAGAGCAGAAGCTACAGTTACTGCTTATTCAAAGGATTTAGAGCAAATAATAGATTTTTTAGCAAAGCAGGGAATTACTGAGGTAGAGGCAGTTACAAGCGAAAAATTGAATGATTTTATGCAGAAGTTAGGTACAGAAGGTTACACGCCAAAGTCGATAAGCAGAAAAACTAATTCAACAAAAACCTTTTTTAAATATCTTTACGAAGAAACTAAAGCTATAAAAAACAACCCTGCAGACTTAGTTTCACACCCTAAATTAGATATAAAAGCACCCCGAATTTTAAGTAAAATCGAGTATAAGGCTCTAAGAGATGCTGTTAAAGATGACACAAGAACAATGGGAATTGTAGAAATACTACTGCAAACTGGGCTTAGAATTAGCGAACTATCTGATATAAAAATGGGGAATATACATTTATCCGAAGATATAGATAAAAAAGATGGAGAAATGTTTGTCCCAGGTAAAGGAAATACTCCAGATAGAGCAATACCCTTAAATTCCGCAGTGCAAAAGGCTATTAAAAACTATCTAGAGATAAGACCGTTCTCTAAAAAGGACTTTCTATTTGTGACCAAAACAGGAAACCAACTTTTGGTTAGAAATATAAGGGCCACTTTAGATAAATACTTTAAAGACACTGGTTTAGAGAATGTTAAAGTAAACGACTTACGCCACACTTTCATCGCACACCACTTGCAAAACGGTGCCCCTCTTTATATGGTTAGCAAAATTGCAGGGCATAAAAGAATAAGCACTACTGAAAAGTATTTGGAACACGTAACTGTAAAAAGAAGAGAGGGAAACTTTGAGCTGGAAGAGCTCTAAGATCGTTTGATTTTAGTTTAGAATAAACTCCACTTTTTCTCCAACTAGTTTTTCAATATTTTCTATATCCCCTTGCTTAAACTCAATCACGTATTTAATACTTTCCTTAGGAAAAACAGATTTAAAGGTGTTTGAAGTCAGTTGAGAGTGTTCTTTAATGACCATATCCTCACCTACCCATAAAAAATCCAGGGGAAATTTAACATTTTTGTTGTAAAACCCCGGTCTTGAGGCGGTAGAAAAGGTAAATAACATCCCGTTTTCTATTACAGGTTTAAACATTAGCCCCCTGCTTCTTTTAAATGAGGTATCTGCTAACTCCAGCTTATATATAGAATTGTTAATATTTAAACTTACAAAACTGGTTTTAAGGTTTTGGAGGGGGCTTAGTAAAAACAACGCAAAAAGATTTGGAATTAATAATAGATTGTACATCAATATAATTTTGAACTGGTTTTTAGGTCTTTACAAGGATTTGATAATTGATAAGAGTAGGGTATTAAACTATAATCTAGTAGAATTTAAGCTGTATCAGGCCTTATGCGCGCTTAGCTCAGCCTGGTTAGAGCACCAAGCTTATACCTTGGGGGTCCATGGTTCGAATCCATGAGCGCGCACCATTAAATCCTATTTGCTAGATAAGAATACTTAATGAAAAACACCCGTCTCCCATAAATACACTACGGTTGGGGGATTGTATTTTTCATTAGTAGATACTTTAGAAGAAGGATAAGAATCATTTATTTTGTTCAGTATATTAACAGAAGAGGTGTTGGTCACTTCACATTCGGCAAAAAACCCGGTAATATCTGCGTCTTCCAAGCCCATTTTAAGCAAATTTTCAGCTAATAAATAGCCCAGACCCTGTCCTTGATACTTGGGAAATACAAAATAGGCAATCTCAACCAGATTATCTTTATTTGAGGGATACAACTCACCTAATCCTAATAATTTTTTACCGCTGTATATCGCTACAAAAAATGCGCTACTCTTAACTCTAGTTAAAAATTCTTCCAAAGAAATAACATCGCCGTACCTTTGACTACACAAACTTTTATATTCTTCATTTTTTAACGAATGCAGACCCTCTTGCAAAGAAAAAAATAAGGATTCAACGTTTTCAGAATCGGCTTTATATTTTTTGAAATTCAGATCCGGAAAATTTAAAGTAGCAGCCATTACTCTACTCGGCTATTTCTTCATTAGGAAGTTCGTTTTGAATTTGGGGATCTTCTTCAGTCTTTAGCTCTTTACTGAAATCAAAGTCTGCGGAGTAAACTACATTAACTTTATCGTATTTTTCAGAGTCTTCCTCTTTATTGGTGGCTGTTATAACTGCTTTTGTATAAGAAGAAAGATCTGCGTCAGTTTCTATAGCTAATTTATAGGTGTCAGTATTATCGATAAGCTTCAGTTCTCCAACTTCCTTATCTTGACCCTCGTCATCTAAAAGCCAAGCCTTCAAAGTAGACTCCTTACTAGTAACTCCACTAGCAAATACGGCTAAGTAATATTTTTTATTATTAGACCCAAACCTATAAAATACCGCAGCATCTCCTCCAGAGGTTGCCTCTAGTTGCAAGCTAGTTTTATCTTCAGTTTTGGATACTACCTGATCAAAAAACATTCTTTCCTCCGTATATTCAGGCTTTTCTGGGGCTTTATTCTCTACAGCTAACTTTCCCAGGTTATCTTTATCATCAAATTCCGATAGTACATTTCCGGATTTACCGTCTCTCTTTTGACCAGTCACTAAGTTTTCACCAGTTATGATGTAAAAAGATCCAAACCCTGCAAAGATAAACATCATTACTAAGGTAATATAACTTACGTACTTTCTTAGTTTCATAACTTTATGATAACACTTAAAAATTCATATATTTAGTATTTAGGCGACTCTAAATATGCTTGAGCATCTAAAGCAGCCATACAACCCATTCCTGCCGCTGTGATTGCTTGCTGATAATGAAAGTCGTATACATCACCTGCTACAAAAACTCCGGGTACCGTAGTTTTTGTGTGGCCCTCGATTACTTTTATATAGCCCTTTTCATCTAATCCGATTTGACCTGCTAAAAAATCAGTATTTGGAATGTGACCGATAGCCAGAAATACCCCATCCACATTTAGAGCTCTCTCTTCTTGATTAATAACATTTTTAATTTTTAGACCGGTGACCACAGTTTCCCCAATTATTTCACTTACTTCACTGTCCCAGATAATTTCAATTTTTTCATTACGTAAAACTCTCTGCTGCATAATTTTACTCGCCTTAAATTCTTTTTTTCTATGAACTATATAAACTTTTTTTGCGAATTTTGTTAAAAAATTACTTTCCTCCATAGCACTGTCTCCCCCGCCTATAACGGCTACGGTTTTTTCTTTATAAAAAGCACCGTCGCAAGTTGCACAGGTGCTAACCCCCCTACCAAAAAACTTTCTTTCGCTTTCCAACCCCAGCATTCTATACGAGGATCCTGTGGCTAAAATTACACTAGCAGCCTCATAAACCTGACTACCTACCATTACCTTTTTATTATTACCAGAAAAATCTACCTCTTTTACTACATCGTAAACAAATGTTGTACCAAACCGCTCAGCCTGTTTTATCATATTTTGCATTAATTGAGGGCCCATAATACCTTCGGGAAAGCCTGGAAAATTTTCTACTTCGGTAGTGTTTATTAACTGCCCACCAGGAGCAAATCCTGCGATTATTAATGGGTTTAAATTAGCTCTTGCAGCATAAATTGCTGCTGTTAAACCGGCCGGCCCAGATCCTATTATTATAATTTCGTGTTTATTCATTGGATTAAGTTAAAATTAAAAGTAGGCTAATTATATAGCAAAAATTATTTAATATTTAAATGAAAATTTATACAAAAAAAGGGGACTCTGGAAAAACTACCCTGCTTGGAGGAATTACAGTTAGCAAAGATAACATTAGAGTGGGGGCGTACGGCAATATCGATGAACTGAATAGTTTGATAGGAAATTTTGTTAGTAACTGTGCTGATAAAAAGTTAATAGACAGTATTGAAAAAATACAAAGCAATCTTTTTTTAATCGGTTCTTACCTGGCAGATAAAAATGAAGATTATATAAGACCTGTTAATTTAAAAAAGTTAGAAAAAGAAACTTTAACTCTGGAAAAGCAAATAGACGGGTGGACAAAAATTTTACCGAAACTTACCAACTTCATTCTTCCAGGGGGAACCACCCTGGCAAGTAAGGCACACATAATTAGAACAAATGTACGAAAATGTGAAAGAGTAATTTCTAAAATAAATAAGACTGAAAGGACAAATAAAAATGTTATGGCCTACATAAACAGACTATCTGATTATTTCTTTGTACTAGCTAGGTACCTTAATTTTAAGGAGGGTATAGAAGAGAAAATCTGGAAAATGTAGCGTTAAATTTTACCCAGTTCTTTTGCTAAAATTTCAGCCTCATCTAAAAGACTAGACACTTCTTTTAAACCCGCCTTCCAAAATTCTTTTTTACCTATATCTATTCCCATTTTTAAAAATAAATTTTTAGGACTATCGCTAGAACCTGATGCTAAAAAGTCTTTAACTTTAGAGATATTTTTTATATCTTTCTTAACCATATTTTGTAAAGCCTTAGATATTAGCAAGCCACTAGAGTAAGAGTAAACATAGAAAAACCTTCTAAAATGACCAACATATACCCACCAGTTTTCACTACCTTTATCTTGACTTACACTTTGTCCCATATAACTAACCATATGCTTTTGAAAAATTTGGCCTATTTTTTGGTGCGATAAGTAACCTTGTTTTCTAAACAAATTATGTAACTCAGTTTCGAAATTATAAAAAGCTATCTGCCTATGTATACTGCTAATATCATCATTTAGTTTTTGCATTATAATGCTAAGTCTTTCTTCTTTATTAGATTTTTCAATTAAAGCTTGCAAAACAAAATCCTCCATAAAGGTACTAGCAACTTCGGCTGTACTTGTTGGACTACCGAAGTATACGGGAGGTTGTTTTTTCCGCATTAACTCGTTATTGATACCGTGCCCAACCTCGTGAGCTAAGGTTAAGACATCGTTAAGACGATTTGTGTGATTTAATAAAATAAAGGTTGGCTGGCTAATTAAGTTATGTGCACAAAAAGCACCCCCGGATTTGCCTTTTTTAGGCAGAACATCTACTTGTCCCCCTTCTACAAAAGTTTTAAAGATTTTAAAAAAGTCTAAATCTAGACTTTTAAAAGTTTCCGCCACCAAATTTACAGCGCGTTCGTAAGGGTATTTTTTAACTATTTTTCCATATTCCAAATTTCGTTCGTGGTAAGCTAATTTTTTTACTTTAAATAATTTCGCCTTTAATTCATAAAATTTTTTGGCTGTATTAAAATCTGCGGTTACTTCCTTAACTAAGGTATTAACAACTTCAGTTTCTATATTATCCGAAAGGTGCCTTGAGGAGTCAGGTCTGATGTAACCCCTAAGTTCATCATTAATTTTTTTATTTTGTAAAATGCTGTTTATCTCGTTTTCGGCTACATCAATAAGACTTGAAAAAATTTTATTTATGGATTTTGCGCTTGTATCTCTAACTTTTTTGTTTTGATCACTTGTTAGACCTAAAATTTCGTTAAAGTTTTTTCTCGTTTTTTTGCCTTTTTCGTCTAGAACAAGGTCCTCTTGTTTGTTTAATAAACTGTTTAACATTCTTGACCAATTGCTGTGACATAAGGGAGATTTTAAGTTTAGTATTCTCTCTTCTTTATCACTTAGGGTGTGTTTTCCAAATTCGAAAATTCTTTGTAAATAAAACCTATATTTGGAAAGTTCTGGGGAATTAAGTAAAACTTTTTGGTCCTTTAAAGGAATTTTAGATAAATTTATACCAAAAAACTGACCATCATTTACTATTTTGGTGGAATACTCTTCTATTTTATTCTCCCTAGCCTTAAGTTTTGGATCTATTTGATTTAGAGCAGATTTTAAGGAAAAGTAATACCCAAAGTTTCCATCTACCCCGTATTTCTCATCTATTATTTCACTCTCTTCTAAAGCCTGCTTTAACGCCTTTGGATCTTTTAGGTAGTCCTTTCTGTCTTTCCATTTATTTATAAATTGGTAGTTAATTTTTTTAACCACCTCCATATCTTTTTTAATTTTTGGATCGGTTTCGGATTTATAAAATTTATCTAAATCCCAGGTTTGTTTTGAAGTATTTAATTTCATAAACTCTGTTAGTTCTAAACTACTAACAAAGTATAGCATTGTTAAATAACTCCTTGAAATTAAGGTTACTTTATTGTCAAAGTATAGGGTCGGGTACCTAGTGTATAAGAAAATTAATTCTGACTACTTAATTATATTTATGTCTTTAAACAACTTTTTTTGTATACCATTTAAATCCGTTTTGGAGTAATTATTGCCAGAAATATTTAGGATTTTAAGATTTTGCAAATTACCTAGCTCATTAGGCAAACCGGTAATTTGATTATTAGATAAGTTTAGTACTTGTAAGTTTATTAGTTGCCCTACTTCTGCAGGTACGCCAGTCATTTGATTATCGCTAGCATTAAGAATTTTTAAATTTTTAAGCTGGCCAATTTGTGATTGAAGGGCACCCGTTAGTTTGTTATTTGAGACGTCTAGTTCCTCCAAGTCATTTTGATTAAAGACGTATTCTGGTATTTGTTGTAAGTTTTGATTGCTTAAATCTAGTTTTGTAATAGTTTGTGGGTTTGCAACAGTCTCGGCATTTTCCACTAGAACGTTTTTATTGTTAGCATTTTTTACATTTAAACTAGTCACGGGAGGAGTCTTTATTAAGGAACAACCGCCTATTAATAAGCTAGATAGAGTAATAAATAAAAGTGTGTAATTTTTCATAATTTTAGGTTATTGCCTTAACAGATTAAATTGGTTTGGAATTTCCCTTGGAAATCTATTGTACAGGGTTAAATACGTTTTTTATGGCGGAGGGGGTGGGATTTGAACCCACGGGCCAGTAAACTGGCATGGATTAGCAATCCATTGCATTAGACCGCTCTGCCACCCCTCCTTGGTACATAAAACGAGGTTATTATAGCAGTATTTTAGCCTTATTTACCAGTAACAATCTACACCTTCTTGATATAAGAACACTTAAGAAATATTATTAACTTAATGACCGAACTAAAAAAACCGGAACAAGTTAAAACTTTATTAATATGGGAAGGGCCAGAAAGACCTCATAAAAAACAAGACAAAAAGTTTTACTCTGGAATGATTTCGCTTGTAATTGTTATTTCTATTTTTTTAGGAGTAGCAGGACAATTTACTTTAATAATTGTTTTGCTTTCACTTTTATTTGCCACTTACGCTCTACACTCTACTCCCCCACAAAAAACTACTTATGTTTTAACTACACAAGGAGTCGAATTTAAAGATGAAAAAATGCCTTGGAGTAAATTTAAACACTACTTTGTTGCAAAAGAATTAGATGAAAAATTGATAAATTTAGACTTAAAGGAGGGTTTTTTAAGCCGAAGATTTTTAATTGCAGACACACAAAAAACTATGGACGATGTAATAAAAATACTTAAAGACTATTTAAATGAAAAACCCTACGCAACAGAGAAAAGCACAATGCAAAAAGCTATAGAAAAAGCCGGATTGAGTTTAAAGGAATAGCGTTTGGACTATGAAAAATGAAACTATAATCGGTCAAACAGTCACATACGTGAAAAAAACCCTTGAAGAAGCTGAAGCTGGCCATGACTGGTGGCATATATACAGAGTTTGGAAGATGGCTCAACATATAGGAAAAGAGTCTGGGGCAGATATGTTAGTAACAGAACTTGGGGCCTTATTACACGATATTGCTGATTTCAAGTTTAACCAGGGGGATGAAGAAATAGGAGTAAAAACTTCGGAGGACTTCCTTAACGGTTTGGTGTTAGACAAAAATGTTATTGAGCAAGTCTCTCAAATCGTCAAAAATGTATCTTTTAAAGGCGAAAAACATGAACAACCTGTGAAGTTTCTAGAATTAGACGTTGTTCAAGATGCAGACAGATTAGATGCAATAGGAGCTATAGGTATTGCAAGAGTGTTTACCTATGGAGGATACAAAGGCAAACCGCTGTACGACCCCTCGTTTAAACCAAGTTTAGGTATGAGCAAGGAAGAATACATACTAGCATCCCAACAACAAGCCCCCTCCATTAACCACTTCTATGAGAAACTACTTTTACTTAAGGACCTTATGAATACAGAGGTAGGCAGAAAGGTGGCTCAAGGAAGACATAGTTATATGGAGAAATACTTAGAAAATTTTTATGCCGAGTGGGAAGGGGAAAAATAAATTAAGTCGGGTACGCTCCAGATCTCAAATCCCCAAAGACGTCTTGTACATGTTATACTATAGGTATGAAATCTATTATTAGTACTGAAGGTAGGACGTTTATATATCCTTGGACAGAATCTGTCACAGAGGACTGGAGTCCGGAATCAGGTTTATATGAATTAAGGGATCTAGAACCCGGGGAGTTAGCAGAGTGGTTATGGGTCCCCGGAGCATATGTCCAAATCAGCGCATTTAGGGAACTATTAGCACACGGAAATATTAGAAAAGCAGCTGGTTTTCTACAATCCTTGGTGGCACAACACCCCGAAGTTGAAGAACAAATCCGGGTCCAATACAAAGGTTTCGAAATGCTTTTTGACAATCCAGTAGAAAATTTTCCCGGGTCGTTTTCAGACATGGATCGATCTAAAATAGAGGTAATACAGTAAAGAAACCTTTAAACTACAACGCAAACATCAACCCAGTTTTTGTACCCAGAAATTTGCTCTAGCTCAGAGATATTTAACTCTATAACTGAATTGCTACTTCCACAGGCAGGAAAAACCGAAGGATATTTTTTAAGAGAAGTGTCTAAATAAATCTCGACATTTTTATTTACTCCAAAAGGACATACTCCTCCAATACCGTGACCTATTAAGTTTAAAACCTCTTCTGGTTTTAACATTTTTGCTTTAAGACCAAACTGTTGCTTAAATTTTTGGTTGTCAATTTTTACATCCCCACTTGCTACAACTAACATAGGGCTGCTTTTCCCCAGCAATGAAATAGTTTTGGCTATTCTCCCGCTATTAACACCCAAAGCCTTTGCAGCTAACTCCACAGTAGCACTTGAAGAACTAAACTCTATAATTTCAGGGTCTTTACCCCATTTTTTTAAATGTTTTTTTGCGCTTTCTAAACTCATCTATACATCTGTATAAATTAATTATTGGCGGAGGGGGTGGGAGTCGAACCCACGTACCCAAAAGGGATACCGGTTTTCGAAACCGGCGCAATGGACCACTATGCGACCCCTCCTACTCCATAGCATTATAACTCAAAACAGCAGGGTTATGCTAAAATATTGGGTAAGCGCTCATAGTTCAGTGGCTAGAACGCAACTTTGCGGAAGTTGAGGTCGCAGGTTCGAGTCCTGCTGGGCGCGCCATTAAAATAATTTAACCACAGTATGAAAATAGACGCCGTCGCAGTGACATCTTCGAATATGAGAGAAACAGTAAAGTTTTACACTTTATTAGGGTTTAGTTTTAAAGACTTTAAAGAAGATGAGCAGCATTTAGAACCCATTACTCCAGAGGGTTCTGCAAGGTTAATGATAGATAGCATAAAAATGATAGAAAGTATCTTGGGGCACAAACCAAAGCCTAGTAACCACAGTAGTTTTGCAATTGAATATAAATCGGCCATAGAAGTTAACGGCACTGCAAAAAAACTTACAGACAACGGGTATAGTTTAGTAAAAAAACCTTGGGATGCATTTTGGGGACAGAGATATTGTGTGACTAAAGACCCGGATGGGTATTTGGTGGATTTATACGCTAGACTTTAACCCCGTGTTTTTGTAAAAAATCTAAAGTCACATTTAAAGTATCCCCCGGATTAACTTCTTTTAGCAAAACTGCCTTACTGACTGTTGTGACTAAGGCCTTTTCGAGTATTCTTTCTAGACTTCTAGCTCCCCACTCTTCGCTGTAGCCAAGATTCATTAACATTTCTTTGGCGGAATCCTCCAATACCACTGTAATTTTGTTAGAATCATAGAATTGTTGTTTTATAGTATTAAACTTAATTTCTAAAATCTTCTCCAAAACCTGCTTTTGCAAAGGTTTAAATAAAGTAATTTCGGTAAATCTATTTAAAAACTCTGGAGGGAAATGACCTTTAACCTTTTGCATAAAACGCTTTCTAACAATGTCATAGTCACTACCTTGCGCAAAATCATTAATAACCCCCTCGGTTCCGGCATTGGTTGTAGCAATAATAATTGTATTTTTAAAACTCACAGTATTGCCCGTGTTATCGGTTAATCTGCCGTCGTCTAAAACTTGTAAAAACAGCATATGGATGTTGTTGCTAGCTTTTTCAATTTCATCAAGTAAAACTAGATTAAATGGCGTCTGTTTGACAGCCTCTGTAAGTAAACCTATTTGCCCTCTCTCCCCACCAATAAGTCTGCTTATACTATCCGCGGCTTGGTATTCGCTCATATCTAGTCGAATAATGTCTTTTTCACCCCCAAAAAAATTACGGGCTAAAGACTTTGCAAGCTCGGTTTTACCAACCCCAGTGGGTCCTGCAAATAAAAAACTGGCAATAGGTTTAGTTTGGTTTCGGCTAACTGTTCTGTTTCTTATTAAGGCATTTACTACCTCCTCTACAGCGTCATCCTGGCCAATAACCTCTTTTTGAATACTAGAAACTAAATTAAGTAAGTTTTTAGACTCATTTTTTGTAACATCTCCCAAAGATACTCCAGAAAGCTGTTTTATTACTTCAGCTATATCTTGTTTTGATATATTTATTCCCTTTGAATTTGCAGCGGATTTCTCAATTATTTGAACACTTTTTTTAGGGTTATGTTCATCAAATAACACTTGTGGTGAAGCATATGCTAAAAAATTTAACGCAGGTATAGTTAATTTTTTACGTAAATCCCAATTTTTTAGTACTAAAAAGTCAAAAAGCTCTTTTTCATCTAATTCGGTTACTAATATTTTTGAAAATTCAGCATCAAAAACGCTATCTTTCTTAAGCTTACTAATATAAGTTTTATGGTCAGCTGAGCAAATTATTTTTAGTTTTGGATCTTCAAAATACGGAAGTAAAATCCCCATATAATCTAACCCCTCTAAGGAATACAAAATATGCAAGTTATCCATAAACAGGATAGTGTTTTTTAGAGAAGTAAATTCTTTTAGCGCAACACTTAAAGTCTCTGGTCCAGTAACACCTAAAGATACAATACTAGATAAATCTAAACTAATTATTCTATTAAATTTTAAGTTGTTAGAAACACGGTTCTTTTTTATATCAAAATAAAAGTCCTTGATGATACTTGTTTTTCCAGTACCCGAATCCCCTATAATTAAAACTTTTTTTCCTCCCTCTGCCATAGTTTTAATAAGATCAAGTTTATATTTTTTAAAACTTGGTAGATGCATTATTGAGAGAGGTCTAAGATCATAAGTTAAATCTTTAGAATATTTGTTAAGAGTTGGGGAAATTCTGTCAATTTTTCCAACATTATACGAAAATTTAAAACTCGAAACATAATCAGCATCCCACATTTCTTTTCTATTTAATTTAAAGTCTCTACGAATAGTAATTAGATAACTTTCTAAAGAATTTTCTGGCAAATTCTTTAATTCTATGAAATTAGCAAATTCCTCATTTTGTAGTAAAGCTGAACATAACAAAACTTCCGGACTAATATTACGATATCCCGTTTTTTTGGCTAACTTTATTACTTGTATACAGTATTTAGGTTCATCATACTTACTCGGTATATACTTAGCGATTTCGCCGGGTGAAAGCTCTAAAAATAAACCCAATTTTAATAATTTGTTTGATATGTCTTTATTCTCTAGTAACTCTTTTAAAATACCCCTAGCATCAAAAGAAGATATTTGGTGAAGGTGGTTAAAGTTATAAAAGTTTTTATCGTCTCTTACAATATCAAAAGGATAAAAAAAGTAAAAAATAAAATAAACTACAAAGTATATTAATAACGCTAAAATAAAGTATTTAAAAGAATAGAAAGCTAAGGCAAAAATTCCAAATGCTAGTAGTAAGGCGAGGGGTATAAAGAACAGTGTAAACAGTAATAAAAACAATAGCCCAAAAGAGATAACGCAGGTTCGATATAAAACCCCAATAATACGTGCTGACCACTGTTTATCACCAAATAATGGTGTAAAAAAAAGTTTTATCTGTAAAGAAATCTGTAATCTATTGTTAATCTCTGCCAAAGAATTTTGATAAAAATGGAAAAGGTTAAAGGGGACACGCTTAAAAACAAAGTGGGGGAAATGTGTAAATAAAAATAACAAGTACTGGGCAGACATTAGAATAATTTTAGCATAGGTCAACTACTAGGCGTATATTCTATTGTTTGTTAACCGTATTAGAAATTAAATAAGCTTGGGAGCTAAAAATTGATCTATTGGGAACCAGGTCCATACTCTTCATAGTATTTCCACTAACTACTACATCTGCAATTAAATCAGCAATACCAAACTTTGGAGCCAACTCTACAGACCCCCGCATAAAAACTGGTTTAACCTCTATTTTGAACCTTTTAAAGTAACTAAAAACTAAATTTGGATAGGAAGTAGCAACTCGCTTACCCCTAAATCCTCTTAAGTTTTTATACTCCTTCAATTGGTCTTTAGGAATTCCTATTTTTAATTCACAGTAACCGAAATTTAGCGGTTTTTTAAAAGTAAAGTTAAAGCCACTTTCTTCTATTTGGTCTAAACCTACTATCCCAAGATCAATTTTCCTATTTGCTACCAAATTTGGAATATCAGAATTTCTAATCAGTAAGAAATTTGTATTTTTGTTTATATCTTTTAGTAACAACTTATTTACTACTTCAAGTCTATAACCTAAGGAATTAATGTATTTCAACGAATCCTCAGTTAGCTCCCCGGACTTCTGTAATGCGAAGGTCTGGCACACTTGGTTATTTATTTTGCTTGATGGATTCATAGTAAAATAACTCAATAAAATACAATAAGCTTCTGTCTTGATAAAAATCTCTGTTTCTAACCAAGTTACGGGATATTATCTTTTGCTCTTTAGAGCTAGACATAAAGTCGAGCAGCTTCTTAACATAGAAAACGTCATCATATTTAATAAACTTTGTAAGTCCCTCCCTTGAGTACTGATCAGCAGCGGTGTCTTCGTCCATATAGCCGTCGGCTGGAACAGGGGTGGTTATGTTTCCCCCCTTTGCAATTAAAGCTATGTAGGGCTGGTAGTTTGTAGCTCTCGATAAGGTAAATTTTGAGTATTTTTTTAGTAACAACTCTGTTTTATAATCCCAACCACTTTTAAAGGTGAAAAAACCTAACTCCTCTTTATACTTCTTTCTTTGATAACTAATTAAGTTGTAAATCTCTAAATCTAAAAAAATGTATATTTTTTCTTTGCTTAAAATTGCCAGATCTTGAATTAATCTATTAATAAAGCCTATACACTGATCGTACTCTCTCGGCTTTAGCCACCCACCGTAAGTAATTCTATCGTAAGGGTTAATTAAAAAATCCCCGGTAAAAACCAAATCTATAACAGTGTCCCTTTTCCAATTGGGTGTATCACCTCTCAATTTGACGTTTAGCTCCGTAATTTCACTTTTATTATTATTTTTACACAATAAAAGCGCTTCTGTATCTTTAGATACGGGGTAATAACATGTTTCAAATATCAAATTTGGATATTTTTGCGGAATTTTCCAATCAAATTGGGTTGTAATGAGTATTTTTTTAGCGTTTTTATAAACACGATAGCTATAAAGAGGATTATTCTTTGTTAAGGTGTCTGGCAAACCACCATCAACAATAATGTAGGGTATATTCTGACTATCCGCCACATAGGGACCCACAGACCTCGCCCCTATCTTAACTAAACAGCTGTATCCAATATTTGATAAACAATCTTCAAAGGATCTTCTTATTTTATACGGACTGTCGGACAACTGTGTATTTACAACTATATCGGGACTTAACCCAATGTCTTTAAGTTTAGGAGCAAATAAGTTATCTGTAAGAATTACAAATGGTATTTTTTTGTTTCTTAAGGAAATTGCAATCTCCAACGCTTGCTTGGCGGGGCCCCTACCCCCAGTTAAGGAAACATCAATCAATAACGGTTTAGTGAAGACAGGTACCAACACTTTTGCCACTGCAAACAGATTCATTAATCTGATAGCTAGATGTAGGTACTTTTAAATTTTTTCGGCCCGAGTAATACATTTAAATAAAATACAAGATTATTTTATTTATGTCAACTGTGTTAATACAGTAATACAAAAATAACACGTTAATACTAAGGGTACTAAGTTTGGAGATTTTTCAAAGCCTTTTTATAGCCCTCACAACCATCTTTTAACCACAAGGAAACTCGGCTAACAGTAGTTGTAGAAACACCAACTGCATTTGCTATTTCCCTATAGGATAATTTTGATGTTTCTAGTAACCTTGCTACCTCTAGCCTGGTGGCAAACTCTGCAATTTCAGCAGTAGTTAATAAATCCCTCATAAAATTAGCTAAATCAACTTCTTTTGTGGTTTTACTTAAAGCTTTTATTAAGTTCTGTTCTTTCCGATTTTTTGGCTTATAATTCATATTTATCTGTTCTAATTATGCACTCTAGATTATGAATTATCTACTCACACCTATTAATTTGTCTAAAAATAAACAGTTCCAAAATATTACCCTATAAAATACAGGGCATAATACCTATGTTTATAGCTGTAAGAGTATCGTGATAATTTAAATACTAAAGATGAGCGAAGTAATAAAAATTACCGGAGGAAAACCACTAATAGGAGAAGTAACACCTGTTGCAAATAAAAATAGTTTTATGGCTGCAATACCAGCCAGCCTCTTAACATGCGAAACAGTTATCTATAAAAATGTACCAAAAAGCACCGACGTACAAATTATGTTAACTATTCTCAAAAAATTAGGGGCGTCTGTGGATGATTTAGATTTTAATAATGTAAAGATTACATGTAAAAATATTACTGGGTATGAAATAGACCCAGAATTAGGGGGTAAGATAAGATCCAGCGTAATGTTTGCAGGCCCGTTACTGGCCAGAGTTGGAAAGGTAAAAATCCCTACTCCAGGTGGGTGCACCCTAGGAATTAGAAGCATGTCCGCACATCTAGATGCTTTTAAAAAGGCAGGTGTAGCTATAAAACTAGAAGAAAATGCTATAGTCTTAACAGCCCCTAAAAATACCCCTCTAACCCAAACTATTTGGCAGGTAGAAGCGAGTCCTACAGGAACCGAAAATATGATTATGTATGCTGCAGGAACCATAGGCACAACTATTTTACTAGACTCCGCCAGCGAGCCCCATGTTCGAAACTTAACCGAAATGCTACAAGATATGGGGGTAAAAGTTAAAGGGGCTGGCTCTAACAGATTAGAAATTACAGGAAGTAAGAACTTAAAAGAGGCAACCTTTATACCCTATCCCGATCATGTAGATATAGCCTCAAGCATTGTTGCAGCGGCAGTTACAAAAGGCAATTTAGTATTAAAAGGTGCCAACTACCCAGACATAGTAGATGGGATGTTACAGTGGTTTACTAAATTTAACGTACAAGTTGAACGCGAAGGTAAAGACTTAGTAGTTAATCAAAAAGAAAACTTACAATTAAAAGATATCGAAATTAACTTTCCTTTAGCAGGTCCCAACCTTCCAAAATTTGTGCCCAGACCTTGGCCAGGTTTTCCCGTGGACTGTCTACCCTCAATAATTACCCTAGCCACAAAAACTAAAGGGAGAATCTTGATTCAAAACTGGATGTACGAAAATGGATTGGACTTTACTAACCTACTTTCCTCAATGGGGGCAAATATTTATATGACGGATCCTCAAAAAATAATCGTCGAGGGGCCAACTAAATACAAAGGAGGCAGAGTTTATGCGCCCGGAATTATACAGGCCACTATGGCTTTAGTTCTGGCAGCACTTTCAGATAATTGTGAAACGGTAATTTATGGAGCAGAGAGCTTGCGTAGAAGATATCCCGATTATATTAATTCATTTAAAGGCTTGGGGGCGGATATAGAACTGATAGAAGGTTAAAATAGGTATTTTAAATATTTTTAACAAAGCTTCTGGTATAAAAGACACAGATGCTCTGAAACAATGTATAGATATAGGAGGAGAAACTGTAAAAAAAGGGGGGGGGGGTTCCAGGATTCCGGTTGCGGCGGCCATCAAAGGGGTCGCATGCTCTCGGAAGGCCTCAAGGACGGGGACGAGCTGGGCAGTCTCTGTAGCCGTAAACTCTGCCTTGAGCTCCTGTTTTCCTTCAGTGTTCGTGAAGGTGATCTTCATGATCTTGCTCCTTTCGTGTGAAGATGAAATGTTCCGTAGCGCACATGCGTTACATATTAAGTATACAATCGTTAAACTATTTGTCAATACTATAGGGTTAAATTCGACGGGTATTTTAAGGGGTTAAGATACTCTCCAATAAAGCCATACGAATGTATAAACCACTTCGCATTTGTTTAAAATAGTAAGCTCTAGGATCGTCGTCGACCTCTTGCATTATCTCACCTACTCTAGGGAGAGGGTGCATAATAATGCTTTTTTTACTCATTTGACTAACCATGTGTCTAGTTAAAATATATTTTAGCTTTAATTGTTCATACTCCTCTAGTTTCCCTTCCTTTTCAAACCACTCTTTTTGAACACGGGTCATATATAAAACATCGGCAGTTTTTAAGCTGCTGTTAAATTCTGTTTTTTCCACAATAGTTAATCTTTTACTCAGTTCTTTGATTAAAGTTTTAGGCGTAGCTAGCTCTTTCGGACTAACAAAGGTTATTTTATTGTTTTTTCCACACATTGCTAAAAGCAAAGCTAAAGATTTTACAGTTCTTCCGTATTTTAAGTCCCCTACCATAACAACGTTTAAGTTATCCAATCTTTTGAACTTGCTGTAAATGGTGTATAAATCCAAAAGAGCTTGGGTCGGATGCTCCGCTTTACCGCTCCCACCGTTTATTACAGGTGCTCTAGAAACTGACTTGGCAACAGCACTACTGCTATCATCGGGGTGTCTTAGAACAATTGCATTTGCTGCAGTGGTTTGGTTGATAGTTTTTATACTGTCCTCTAAAGTTTCTCCTTTTACGGCACTACTGTACTGACCCATACCATGGATATCTACTACGTAAGCCCCAAGTCTTTTTGCTGCGGTTACGAAACTAGTGAAGGTACGTGTACTTGGCTGATAAAAGAGTATTGAAACTAGTTTACCCCTTAAGGGCTCATAAATTTTCCCATTTTCAACCACACTTTTCATATGGTCTGCTTTTTTAAAAAGGTAAGTGATTTGAGAAAGTGAGGAAATTTGGTTAATGCTAATAAAAGATTGGTTAAAAAATGTATTTTTAATCTTTGGCATCCTTTAAAGATACTACACTTTAAAAGCAAAAATAAAAGAGGAAGTTTTACAAAATTTTAAACTATTCAGCTGGGGCAATATTAATTGTAGGAAAAGGTTTTTCAGGTATGACTACTTGTTTAGTTGGAAGGCTTTCTGGGTTTTCCATTCTGACAGAGTCTTCGTAATACCCTGATTTACTTTCATATTTACTAACAGGCTCGTCATAAATAGATTTATCTACATCGTAACTTTTAGCTATTGTGTCTATAAGTTCAATCATGAAATTTAAGGGTAATTCATTTTGTACAGATTCCCCCTGTAAACCGTATTTAATTAGTAAGTTACGAACAGCACTCTCGCAAGTGTGAGATCTGTCATAATCGTATTTAACATTACAAAAAGAATCTACATAGTCGCCGTAAGCTTCCCCCTTAAAAGACTGTTTAGAAAACCACACAGGGGATAAATCATCATAACCCAATTTGGTTAGGGAGACATTTCTATAGGTTGGTAGAATCTGTAAATGAAGGGTTTTGGTAAGATACAGGCTCTGACAAGTATTGTTAGTACAATAAAAATCTTGGGTTACTACCAACTGAGCATTACCAAATCCGGGGTTCTTTGAGCTTACAGGGACTCTGCGGTTTTGTAAATTTTCGCTCAAAGCATAATAACTAGGAACAGAATAAGTATGAAAATTTGAAATAGACCCGGAATAAGGAAAAATGAATTCATAATAGTCAGAAGAGGAGGTATTGTTTACTTTTATTTCTGTATATTTTTGATCTTCTAAATCTTTACTTAATTTGGTAACTTCCTTATTTAAATTTGTTAAAGTTAATTGCTTATACTCTTCTGTTTTTAAGAAGTCTCTATATTTTTCATAAATATTCCACTTTAACAAAGTATCGTTAGCATTGTTTTTGTCTTCTTCCCAGTTGGATAAGATGCCCGACCACTTGCCAGTATTTAGCTTCATTAGGTAGTCCATGTCCCCACCCCCATTACTTAGATATCTCGACAACTGGGATTTATAAATAATCAAGTTGTTCGGAACTACAAATACTAAAATAGAGAGAGATGCAAAAAACCAAATATAAACATTACTAAACAAAGCAGTTTTTTCGGATTTAAAAGTTGCAAAAACTAGATAAACAAAGCTAAATAGAAAGGCAAAAATACTATACAAACCAAAAAGTCTACGCGCTGTTAAACCAAAGTCTGGGATATAGACAAAAAATAATGCTCTAAATAAATTATATAAGGGCAGCAAAAGTAAAAAGGTTGAAAAAATTAAGAGAGGTTTTAAAACTCTAATCTCTTTACTCTCTTTTTGGGTGGCAGAAATAATACCCATTTTTTCTAATAAAAAGCTAGATAGGAATAAAATCATACCCCCCATTGCCGCCATTTCTACAAAGTATAGTTGGGTGTTTTTACCCACGTTTTCATAAACTAAAGATAATGCCTTAAACAACCTTAGTAGGATATAGGTATCGTATAAGCCATAACTAATTAAAAGTGCAGTAACAATAAGAGCAACTATTTTAAAAATACCTAAAAACCTAGAATGATTGTTTGTTGACTGAGCGAGTGTGGGAGTTTTTATTGGACCATAAAAAAACCAAAGATACAAACCAGAATAGGTCAAAAGAGATAAAATAAGGTTTTTAATATAAATTAAAATCTGTTTAATATTAGTTAGCCAAAGGGCAAACTCTTTATCTAAAAATGCCAAAATTACAATTATAAAAAGCCCTGCAAAAATACCTACTGTGATAAAAACTAAATACTGACCAATTGCAGAAGCCTTAGTTGCCAAATTTTTAAGCTTTTTAGCTAATTGGAAAACTATTAAAAAGGGATAGGCCACGAAATTAACCCCAAGCTGCAAAATTTCTTTGATATACCCGGTACTTAAATCGTTTTTAGATCTAAAAACTAAAACCATAAAAGGCAAAGAGACAAGAAGAGGTATATACCCAGTCTGATAATTCCAAACCACCGAGCCAAAAATAGGAAGTAGATAGAGTAATAGTAAATTTGTATTTAATTGCTTTTGTTTATATAGCCAGTAACTAAAAATGGACACAAAAGCCAAATCTAAAACCCCACTAATCCAAAGGGAGGCAGAATGGTCAAAATAGTATGTAAAAACTATAGATCTTAATAGGGATATTAAAACTACACTAAAGTAATAGTACATAAGTATAGGTTAATTCTAAGCTAGTTTTACTAAATAACAATATATTTAATGAATAATATCCTCCTTACGATAGTAATTTAGATTAATTGCGGATAATAAACCAAATAATTCTTCAGGGAGCATATCCGAAGTATCACCGTACTCCTGAGTTAAAAAGGCAGCTTCTATATTACTTAGTACCATAATATCTGGTAGGTCTCCATGAACACCCGAAAGGCTTCTTGCCCAAGCCAGGGTTAGGCCATCTGGACCCTCAACCAGGTCCTCTACCGCTAAGTAATCAGGGTGAATATACAAACCACTGTTAAAATGCATGAAAGCTATCTTAACGTCGTTTTGTACAAATACCAAGTATTTTCGAATAAATTAAAGTAACAGATGTGCTCTGCAGATAGTGTTTCTTCCGTTAAAACACAATCTGCAGTAGCCTCTGTTTGTGTGTTTAACTGAAAGTTAGAAAAACTAATACTTTTAACCCCACCAAAAACTTTTTGCAAATCATCGGCTCCATAAAAATCTACTAAAACAGGCGAAAAAAGTTCCTCAGGTTTTATATTGCCCTTTTCCACCTGACTACTTATTAAGTTGGCCTTCTGCTCTATCTTACCCAGGGTCTCTTGTGAAAAATCTGAGACCCCACTATCGCTCTCTTCATCTCTCGTTTCAATAGATTTCGGTTCTATTTGTTCTTCAGAAATATCATAAGCAGAAGGAATTAAGGGGGTTTGGTTTGGAGTAGATTCGTTTAAAGACGTTTGTTCGCCTAAAACACCAGGAAAATTATTTGGTTTTAAAAAAGAATTTGAATTTAGGCTACCTCCCGCCCGTTTGTAAACTGTATAAGTAGAAAATCCGACAACCAAAGATACCAATAACAAAAGTACTATAATAGAATACCTGCCTTGGCGTTGTTCCATTAATCAAAAAGTTAATATCTTTACTGCCATAACCTCTAATTTTATTTTACCTTTGTTTAATAAAGTTGTCATCTTAACCCTCTTTTGCTTTAAAGTCGGACTTATATTAAGAAAATCAGAAGATATAGAAGTATTTTGAGGATTTAGAAGTTAAAAGTTGTACTTGAAGTCGATCACGGATGGGTTATTTAGCTCAAAGAGCTTTTAGCCATCCGTGACCGACTTCTGACCGTCTTTAACAGTTGTGGCAGGGCTTACCCACGAGTTTGATGTTCCCACAGTGCGGGCAAATCTCCGTCACCTCGGTTGGCTGGTCCCCAACCGCCGAGTACATCAGGATGGATTTCTGGGGGGTGAGAATACTCACCAGCCAGTCAAACAGAGCAAAAACATTCATTGTTCATCTCCCTTGTGAAAAACTGTAAAAAACATCGAAACTACGACGGTCTTACTGGTTACATATTTTATACTCACACTATAAGATGTCAAGATTTTTACTACAATTATCCAATAGAACCAAATTTTAATACCTCTGGCCTAAGTTTTAAGTCAAAAATTTTGCATTCGCCTGCGGGTAAAACAACTGCGTTGTAACCATAAGTACTTCGATCTAAAAGAATACCATTTTCCTCTAGCACCGAGGTATCCAGCAAAGGTCCACCCTTATCACCTAAGCTAAAAAACTTGCCGTCATAAAAAGGCATTGCATAACCAACTAGCTCCCCCTGATGACAGACGCCTCCATAAGGGACATCCATTAAAGGGCTCAAAGAACCAGCTAAGTGATGTGCCCAATAAGATTTAAGGGCATTTTGCTTTGGAGAGCCCACTCTACTTGTGAAACGGGATCGGGGCTCCGCTGCCAAAGTTCTTATATGCCATTCCGCACTACTAAGCCAAGAGAAATCGTTGTTTGTAGAGTACAGCAGTTCTGTTGTATCCTCAGTTTCTGCTAATAATTGCACTAATAACTCTGCAGATTTTCGTTCAAGTGAAAGGCTATCGTAAAAAATCTTAACAGCGAAGGGACCTTGTAGCAGGTCACAATCTACTCTAAACACTAGGGCCTCAGAGCCATTGCCTAAAAAACTAAGGTACTCACCGGGGGCAGCTTTAGCTTGCACTAATAGCTCTTCGAGATTTATGATCGAGGAACAGGGGTTTGGAACTAAACCCTTTTCGATAAAACTGACACTGACCTGAGAGTCAGGAAAATTACCCACTAATTGTTGTAAACCAGTATGCAGACCCATAGATATTTACAAGGAATCTAACATATATAACCAAACACAATCAAGGCCAAAGATACATCGGAAGCCACAAGTGATATAATTGACCTATGAATGATAACCAATTAGAGGAAGTAAATATAAATAATAAAGGAACAGGGCCCAAAGATATAAATCCCTTGCAAGTTAATATTCCGGACGGTTTAAATGTGGTTTACACCGACAGTGCTTTTGTACATAAAAATAACTTTGGTGTAGTAGTAGACTTCGCACAAACTCTAGGAACCACAAACCGACAAAATATAGTAGCCAGAGTGGGAATGAGTTTAGACCACGCAAAAGCTTTACTTGGTGTACTAAAAAAGAATGTTGAGGATTTAGAAAAAAAAGTTAAGGATTAAGGACATGGGTAAATCAAAAGGTATTGAATTGAGAGGAACACCAAAGGTACCCTACCACTTTTCTGTTGGAGGTGTTGCAGTTAACAACGGAAAAATTGCCGTAATTAACAAAAAAAGGAAAGATCTTACCCTGGCTAGAGAAACTTGTTACTTATACGAAAGCATGGGGGATTGCCTAAAAAAAGGCTTGCAAGAAGAGATGGGTGTTAGAGGAGAAATAGGGGGTTTTTAGGCTGCGCGAATAAAACTATTGATTTAGATAGCAGTACAGTAGTTCAAAAAACAACTGCTTACTTTTTAGTACAGCTAACCGATTTAAGCGTGCAGACACAAAAAGAATCGGATGACGAATTAATATGGATGATTTTAGAAGAGGCGATTGATCTTTTTTCTTCACAACAAAGCTCCGAAACCCAAATACTAAGGAGCTACCAAAGTTATCTAAAGTCATCTACTCCCCTTTAGATTAAAAAATAGCTATAATAAGGTTTAAGCAAAAAGGCACGGTGGCGAAGTGGAAACGCTGGGGTCTGCAAAACCTCGATGCAAGGGTTCGATTCCCTTTCGTGCCTCCACAAAACTATCAGCAAGTGTTCTTTATTATTAATTTAAATTGACTTGTTATCTTCTGACCTCTTGACACTCGGCAGGTTAGTCTGCTATAAATTGTACTGTTAGATAATCCTTTTAGTAAATTACGCCCATTTATACAAGCAATAGTTATTGATGTATAAGGCAAAAAAATAAAAATGAAAGTAAAACCTATTTTAGATCATATATTAATACTTCCCTTAGAAGAAAACGAAAAAACTTCTGGGGGTATTTATATTCCAGAAAGTGCTAAGGAAAAACCTCAAAAAGGTAAAGTAATCGAAGTAGGCCCAGGAAAATTTGAACACGGAAATTTAATCAAACCAGGTGTTAAAAAAAATGATGTAGTTATATTTAAAAAGTGGGGAGGAGAAGAAATTACAGTAGAGGGAAAAATATATAAGCTTGTTAAAGAAGAGGACATCTTAGCAATCGTAGAAGGAAAATAATTAAATTAATAATTTCAACTAAAACAAAATGGCCAAACAAGTAATTTACGGCTCAGACGCAAAACAAAAACTAAAGCAAGGCATAGATATTTTAGCGAAAGCAGTATCTACAACAATGGGACCAAAAGGTAGAAACGTAGGGTTGGCAAAAGGATACGGGTCACCTACCGTCACTCACGACGGGGTAACTGTAGCCAAAGAAATAGAGTTAGAGGATCCCTTTATGAATATGGGAGCTCAAATGGTAACCGAGGCTGCAAGTAAAACTAACGATGTCGCAGGAGACGGAACAACAACTGCAACAGTTTTAGCACATGCCATAATAAATGAAGGGCTAAAGGTAACTAGTGCGGGTACAAACCCAATGGTAATAAGAAGGGGTTTAGAAGAAGCCAGTAAAGCAGTTGTCGATTATATTAAAAAGAACTTAGCCACTCCGATAAAAACTAAAGAAGAAAAGGCTAGAGTAGCCACAATAAGCAGCCAAGACGAAACAATTGGTAACATTATTGCGGATGCACTAGAAAAGGTAGGTTCAAAAGGAGTAATTACCACCGAAGAAGGACAAGGATTAGAAACTTATACCGAAATTAAAGAGGGAATGGTGATAGACAAAGGATACGTTTCTCCTTACTTTGTAACGGATCCTGACAAGATGGAGGCTGTTATTGAAGATGCTCATATTTTAGTAACAGATAAGAAAATAAGTAGCATGCAAGATATTTTGCCAATGGTAGAACAACTTGTAAAAGTTACTAAAAATTTAGTAATTGTATCTGAAGAGGTAGATGGAGAAGCATTAGCTACTTTAGTAGTTAATAAGATGAGAGGCACTTTAAATGCACTAGCAGTTAAAGCACCCGGATTTGGAGATAGAAGAAAAGAGATGCTACAAGATCTAGCAATTTTAACGGGTGCTAACTATATTAGTGAAGACTTGGGTAGAAAACTAGAAAGTGTAACTTTAGAAGATCTTGGAAAGGTTGGGAAAGTTATATCCGGAAAAGAAGAAACCGTATTTGTAGCGGGCGGAGGCAATACTAAAGAAATTAAAGACAGGATAGCTAGTATTGAAAACGCTATTAGCAAATCAACAAGCGACTACGACACTGAAAAACTTGAGGAAAGATTAGCTAAATTAGCAGGAGGTGTTGCGGTAATATACGTAGGTGCTGCAACCGAAACAGAGCTAAAAGAAAAAAAATACCGAGTCGAGGATGCTGTAAATGCAACCAAGGCTGCTGTAGCCGAAGGCGTTGTGCCTGGGGGAGGAGTAGCATTAATAAAGGCTAGTGCGGCATTAGACAAACTAAAACTTTCTGAAGACGAAATGATTGGAGTAAGAATAGTACAAAGAGCATTGGAAGTTCCATTTAGAAAAATATTAGAAAATGCGGGAGTTGATGCAGGATACTACTTACAGGATGTAAGAAAAAGCAAAAAGAATGACGGGTTTAATGTAATGACAATGAAAACTTGCGATGTTGTAGAAGAAGGAATTATCGACCCAGCTCGTGTGACTATGAGTGCCGTAGAAAATGCCATAAGTGTGGCCATAAGTGTGTTAACTACTGAGGCATTAATCGCAGACATTAAAGAAGAAAAAGATGAAACCCCTCAAATGCCCGGCGGCATGGGTGGGATGGGTGGGATGATGTAGTTTTTTACAAAAAAACTATAAAGATAAAACAAATAAAAAAGCTCGGGAGAAACCCCGAGCTTTTTTTTGTTCTTACACAGCCCAATTGATAATAAAGAACATTACTAATTAAAAGTTAATTACTCCTTAGTTACTTTTATTTTTTTACCTTTTCTGCCTTCAGATTTTGGCATAATAATAGTTACTACACCATTTTTTATGGTTGCTTGCGCAGCATCTTCGTTTACTTCCCTGGGTAGACTAGTTTGATAAAAAAACTCTGTTTCAAAACGACTATGCAGGGTTTTTTCATCCTTATCCTTTTGCTCTTGTTTTGCACTGCCCTTAATAGTAAGTAGCCCATCATGAACACTAATATCAACATCTTCAGGATCTACACCATATACAGGAACTTTGACTTTAATTTGCTTAGCTGTTTCGGTAACTTCTAACCCTTTTCCATTTGACCGGCTATCCAACCAATCTTCATCAAATAAACTGGGAAATTTAGGCGAAAAAACATTATCCCAAACTGAAAGGGGGTCGCGATATTTTATTATTGCCATAATTTTAATATAAATTAATAAAGTTGAAGTCAAAAAACAAGCAATAAAAATAGGGGGTTTTAAACAAAAAAATGTAGCCCCTACTCTAAAGTAAGTTTTGACTATGTTTTAATAATATAAATTTTGTATCAATAAGTCAAGTTGAGTGACAAGAGTTAAGTCAATGGCTAGAAGAATAAGTAAAAAATTTACCTAATAAAACTAGGGTTTATTTAAATTGAATTTACTTAGTACCTGATCACTATAATCATTTTTTAAAAACAGGATTGTTTTATATTTGACCTTTTCGCTAGTTATCTTTGGCCTCATATAAAGATACTGCAAAAAAAATAACACTATTTCTAAAGGGAGCAAAAAAAGGTGTATAAACCCCTTGGTTTTTTTCAAATTATATTTTGGAAAGTAATTCTGCAAATTAGGTAGATAGTTTAGAACCCACTTATTACTCAATAGAAATTTTTCATAGGTGTGTTGTTTATTGTAAATAGGTGTTAGCCTAGCGATTTCATTAGCAATGTAAATATTTTTAGTCTCCCACAGTAAATTATTTTGGCTTAAATAAATGTTAGGACAGTAAATTTTTTTGTACACTTTTTTAAATTTGAAAAACAACACCACAACAAGTCTAGTCATCCAAACCGTGTGGGGTTTGCATATAAATAAAAGGTCAATATCCGCTCCTTGTTGGTAATTTTTGGCGCCAACACTTCCAGTAATAGCGATAAGTTGAATAAAGGGTATTTTGTTTAAGAATTCTAAATCATCTTTAACCTGTTTTAAGATTTTAGGGTGCAGGTGTTTAGAATACTCCCTACTTTTTACCCAATGTAAATCGCCTAACAAAGGTAAGTAGTAATCATCTACTTTTTTGATTTTATTGTTTAAAACGAGGTCTTCTAGTTCATTAAAAATATCTGCAAACCTTTGGGTTGAGGGGCTTATAAAATACTTATAAACCTCGTTTGCAGTTAAAGGGAATTTAAAAATAGCAGAGTAATTTAAAGTATCGACTATTGGTTTTTTTAAAGGCATAAAGTAATTTTAAGGCGGTAAGAGTTAAGTAGCTAGTATGTGTTTAAGATTTACTTACTAAGATCTCTCATCTAAAGCATCATTTACCAAGCTGTCGGCGACACTGTTTTTTTCGCGTATTACATGATTGTAGGTAATACTGTTAAAGCCCTTGCTTAACTTTAAAACATTCTCGTACAAAGGTTTTAAACCGGCGTTTTTCATTTTGTACTCACCTTTTAACTGCTTGACCATAAGTTCACTGTCAGCAAAACAGGTTAAATCTTTAATGCCCTTTTGTAAGGATAACTGTAAACCTTCAATTAAGGCGGCATATTCGGCCTGGTTATTAGTAGAAATACCTATATATTTTTTAAATTTGAATACCTCTTTACCCCCTTTATCTGTACAATATACGCCCACTGCCGAGTGTCCTGGGTTTCCTCTACTTCCTCCGTCTGTGTATAAATTAAACATAGTTAAATTGTTGTATTGCTAAATCGTTAAACTCTTTAGTGCAACTAAAAATTAGAACGATTGCTTATTACTAGTTACTTACTACTTTTGTAATACTCCCCCGCTAGTGAAAATAACGATACAAAAATTAAGTAAGTGCCAAAAACAATTGTAAAAAATTGATAATTACTTATACCAGCCTTAGTTACAAAATTAAAATCTCTTAAAACGTTTATTTTGTATTGTAAATTTTCAGGCAAAAAACTTTTTAAAGCTAGTTCTAGTTTACTAACTGTTACCTCTTCTAAAACCTGGGTATTCGGTTTTTGTGGTGTGACAACTTTTAAAGTAACTATGTTGCTACCGGTGGTTTTAGAAAGTAAATATAAAATTTTGTAATTTAAGTTTTGTTCTAAAGATTTTTTAAAGTCTGTCTCGGCCGCAAATAAAGCTAAGCTGCCTACTATATTTTTGCTAGCCTCTCCCTGGTAAAATCCATTGAAATTGTATTGCGTGTCTTTATCCTCAAAATTGGGAATAATAGCCACATTTACACTAGTTATGTAAAAAGGAGGAACTTTTATGTAAATTAAAGTAGTAAAAAAAGCCAAAAGTGCAGAAATAAAAACTACCTTTAAGAACCCTTTGTAAACATTGCTTTTCATATAAGTATTGTATAACAAAGAATGTTTAAATTACCATCTATCAACTTCAAGGGATTCCGTGTGGGGTTAAAACGGGGAGAATGGTCGACGATAGCAAAGAAGCTACTTTCGTCGACCATTCTCTGGCGGTGCTGAGACCTCGCTCTGCAGTATTGAGGTTAGGTCTCCCTGGGATCGATGACGCCGGACTTCTGAACGTAGTTAGGCACATTCATAGGCATTCGTCTCCTCGAGAAAAAAAATCACGAACTTCCCAGTTCTTCACCTGCTGGTTCTTTATAATACCTCCTATAAAATTACGCAAGGGGTTTTTGGTTTTGTAAGAAACTTGTCAGATAAACTTATTTTTTATCCCTGAATTGAGTAGTTAAAACAGTCCTTGGCACATTTAGATA
>Ga0100378_1000580_pt1 | contig 40123 bp, 24 predicted proteins | sample CryGeymeta201502_FD_81535 | JGI IMG/M metagenome (GOLD analysis project Ga0100378, IMG submission 81535) | Groundwater microbial communities from Crystal Geyser aquifers in Utah, USA - Crystal Geyser metaG 2015-02 | ecosystem: Environmental > Aquatic > Deep subsurface > Groundwater | place: USA... | reverse complement strand
TCCAACAAAGATAAAGATAAAGGAAGCAAGTCCAAGAAGAAGTCGAATCTTTGCAGCTCAGGAACAGCGAGCTGGAAGAGTTGCTCAACAAGTCTAGGGCAGCCTTAGAAAGATCAGAAACTAAACTTACAAGAAATGAAATATATATTGGGGAGCTTGAGAAGGAAAACTAAAATTTACAAAGACAGCTCCATCAATAATTAAAAACTCTTGAACAAGAAAAAATAGCCCAACTGTCACGATAGAAGCTTCAAAGATAACATGACGTGAATGAATTAGAAATTAAACTCGCAGAGGCCAATTCTAAAATTGAAGAAATGAAATTTGAAATATTGAATATAGCTCAGACCAGCTCGAAAGGACAACACCTCAAGTTATAAATATAATAATTAGCTTTTTAGGTTTAAAAATTACGAGATAAACTAAGGGAAAGATAGTTTTATGTGAAGGAGATTGAAGATCAAAAAGAAAAACTTGTTGCTCAGTTGGCTAGTAATAGAAATGAAATAGAACACTTAAAAATATAAAATGAATAGCTACAAAGAAATAGAATAGTCCAACCTCATTCAAGGATTGTAAAGGATTCTCCTATTCAGAGACAACTTTTCTATTAGGAAGACAAACTTGCCCAGACTATATCCTATCAAAGAGAGCATACAATATTAGGAAATCAGGCTCTTTAGAAATAGCTTATGGCATAAATTAGCTTCCTGGAAAGGAAAGTAAGATAACAAAGAGTTCAAATTGAGAGATTAGCCCAGTAACTTTAAAAGAGCCACTAACAAGAGAGATAGCTCAGGATAAATATCAAACAAAAAAGTGAACTGAGCACACAGCAACTCGATATTGTTGATTTTTCTCGAAGATTCAGAGATCAAGAGGAAATTATTGCTTCTCTCACGATTGAAATGAACAAATGGAAGAATTACCGACAGAGTGAAGAAGATTAAGCTCGGCGAGAAATGTTATCCTATAAAAGGAGGGTAGAAGACCTTTAGCAACTTTTGAATCAAGAAAAAGCGCTCAGAGATGCTGCTTTGTAAAAAGAAAAGGAAAACTCAAATATGGCAATGGATGAAATATAAGTAGAGTATCGAAAGCTGATTGCTGAATTAGAAAATCAGCTGTTAGATAAACAAAATTAGCTAGATCAATCTAAATCTTTGGCAGTGGAATATAGCCTAGCCAAAAAATAGGCCTAAAATCAAGTTTAGCGACTTTCGCAATAAATGCTTCTTACAAAAAATTAATTGTCCAGACTTCAAGACAACTCGAAAAAAGATCAATAGGCTGTCAAGGCTAGATATAATATGGAAGCTGAACTCAGGTAAACAAAGATCCGGTATGAAAAAATACTTGATGAGAAGGTCATTGAGATTCAAAGGCTAAAGCTTTTAATTGCATAGCTTCAGGAAGAGCCACGAAAAAATATATCTCTTAAACGCTAACTGGAATCAGCAGAAGCCGCCATCAAACAACTTCAAAGAGAGGACATCTAAAAGACAGACAAACTAAGAATCATGAATCGAACAATTGAAAATTTGGAAAGCGAAATGAGGTCGCACAAAAATATAAAAGAGGATCTTAATTCTCAACTTAAATCGATGCAAAAGTAGTTGAATAGACTTGAAAGATATGAAAAGTTAGTGAAATAACTTGAAAAATAGCTATTGTTTGAAAAAAGCAAAGTTGCTCGATTAAATGAGGAAAAATAGAGATTAAACGACTAAAGAAGAAATATTAGTCAATAGTATAACTCAACAGCTATGTAAATTGATCGGCTGAAAGCCGACAAAAGCAAAGAGCAGTCCAATGCTTGGGAGTGGAGGGAAAAATATTAAGCTTCTGAAAATAGACTATCACAAAAAAAATAAACGATAAGCAGGCTGAAGGAGTAAATAAGCAAGCTGGAATTGTAAGTGGAGAAAGCGAACAAAAATGTTGTTGTAATTGAGGAACAGAAAAGGGTAATCAACTCAAGCAAGATGGACATTCAGTAGAAGAACAGGGAAATTCAGCTACTGCTGGAAAAAATAGAAATGCTGGAACTTTAGCATAAGGAGAACACGATCAAGTATATTCAAGGAGAAGATCTGAGAAGATCGATGAGACTGAATAGACTAGAGCACTTGGCAAGAATGGTGAATATTCCAAACATTGATGAAGATAGGACGATGGAAGCTATAACTGAGTATGTATCTTCGATACTTTCAAGAACTACAGACTTGTAGCTATAGCTTAAGGAGTACAAGAACATTGTAATTAAATTAGAGGACGACAGATAGAATTTAGGGAGAAAGTATCAAAAGTACAAAAACATAGCAATGGAATACAAATAAAGGAAAGAGGTCCAGCGTAACTTCATAAAGAACACATACAGATTCAATGATTAAGTAATTAGCCATTGCCAGAACATTATCCGTGGTGATAATAAGTGATATTTTAAGCTTAGCGCCTATATTCAAATTATATACCATGAATTTCAGCACTATCATGGAACCTCTTAGAGCAACTCTGCTCTCTTGGATAAATCTATCCACTAACATTGTTAAGCACTAAGCACTTCTCGATCTCACAAATTGCTAATTTTTCAGCCTGATGCTTCCCAAAGTCAAAGGTTTCAAATGGGCTGAAGGAGGAGATTGGAATACGTTCAAAGATTTAGCTGTGGGAGAAAAAGTAAAAAGATTACGAGCTGTAGGCCGTAGCATATCTAAGTTCTATCAAGAGTAATTGGATTTATCAATTGATAATTTGGCCTTTAACTACATTGAAATATGCACTTCGAGCGAAGATGCTGATATTTTACGTTTACTGATCGCATTAATCGGGGTACTTGTAAGAAGTGAGGAAATAGTTTCGGAGTTGCAAACTTTCATGGTGAGCTTAGGAGAGGATGAGTTGGGTCTATTCAAGATTATGGTTGACTATGCGTCTACAATAGGAGAAAAATAAAGTAGAGGAGAGTAGTCTCCAAGTAAAAGACAAAAGAAGCTTATTGGAAGATTGGAGTCGGTGGAAGAAGATCTATAATTTTATGAGCAGTATACTTAGCAGTTAGAAACTAAGCTACAAATCGAAACAGAAGCTAACCGGCACAGGTTAAAAAAATAGGAGCTTGAAAAAGAAGGAAATAAGCTGGTCAAAAAGATATAGCATCTGGAAAATCTGACAGATTAACTTAACAAGGAATTAGCATAAAAAACTAAGCAGGAAGAGTTGCTTCTTTAGAGATTAAACAATAATAGATTATCAGCCCAAGACATTGTTGATAAACTGGTCGAAGACAACTAGCAATACAGATAAGAAATTAAGTCTCTGAGAAAGAAAATTGATTCTAAGAATGATAAAGATTAGCAACTCAAAAAACTTGAGCGTGAAAATAAATAAAAATAAATATTGATAGATTCGATCACTTTTAAAATGGAACAACAAAAGAAGGAGATTGAAACCCTCAAAAAATAAATAAATCAACTTCGCTATTAAATTCAGCTTCAGGCATCAGAAAGTGAATAACAAAAAATCAAACTTGATCTATACGAAAAGACTTTCAGAAACAATAGAACATCCTGTTTATCTGCTGATCAAGAATCTATCGTTTTGCCGACAGCTTTAGGTGATTCCTATGTTGAATGTACACCAAGTCAATAGTGGTATAAAATTACTGAATAATAAAATATGAGGAGGAGTGATTTAACTTAGAACTTAAATTTTTCAAGACATACAAATCCGCCTATCAAATATCCATGTCAAATAGGATTTTTGTAGCTCAAAGATTTGGAATCGCCTGAGAAAAAGACTGCTGATAAGGAAAATATAAATCCCAACCTCCCGAAGAATAAGTATCTACAAATTTAAGAGCTTTAAGAGTAAAATAGCTTGGAAATTCCAGAACCCAACTTGAACATTGAAGGGTAACTGGAATTTTTAGTCGCTACAATACTTGATTTGCAAGGAACTCTCCAATAAACAAGAAAGTAGCTATGGAGTTACAAGGGTAAATAGGCCAGAAGAGCAGAAAGATCAATAAAATTTGCGACAAAAGTTAATGGTATGTTTGCTTGATTATAGCAAGGTGATAAAAATATATTCAATCAAATTCAATGTTTTTTCCTGTAAGAATTGGGAGAAGTATAAATCCCTCCACTTTCCTTTAAATTTTTACCAGTAAACTCATGCAGACTTCCAGATTTTTTCAGCAGTTCAAGGGCTTTTGGATATTATGGAGATTTTTTTTTGACAAAATCTCGGCGTAGATCACCACTTTCTTTCAAATCTCGCAGTTGCTTATTCTTGGACATTCTTTGTTTGGTTGGACTATTGTTTTGATTTTGTTTCAAAGTAACAGAGCTCTTTAAGAAGTTTTTACCTCTTGATCTACTCTTGTCTCGAATGCTTCTTAAAGATATTTGCTTGTAGCTTTCGCTTTTCTAGCTTTTGTCGAGCTGGTGCAATTAATTCTTATCCATTGTAATCATCTTTGCACTTCCCATCTTCCTCAATGTTTTGTCTTTGCTGTTGAGCTCATCACGCCTCGAAAAAGATGTTGAATTTTTTAATTTACATTCCTTCTAAGTCTTATCATCATGGATTGCTCCTAGTATTTTCTTCTTTGGTTTTTTGAAGGATATGACCTCAACTGGTTCCTCTATATTTTTGTCAGGCCGAATTGGGGGAATAAACTACTCATCATAGTAAATACTATCTTTTCTGAATCTTTTTGATCCAGGCAAAATCAACATATTTTGTGAAGTTTTCTCTTCTTAAACCTCAGTTGTGCTATTCTTTTTGTTGTCATAAAGTTATGAATACTCAGCCAGTGAATTTTACTCCTGGATGATGTTCAAGTTATTTTTGTAATGTTTGTGGTAGTTAAACACAAGGTGATTGACAAAAGCTGAGTTTTATTTTACGTGTTTACAGACTATTTCTATTGATTTAAGATGAAATATTTAACTACTTTGAAGCTCAGCATTCTAACTACTTTCCTTCTTATCATTACATCTCTTTTTATCATAATTGTTGTCTTCCTCCTCCAAAAAACGGAGTTCAATGGATAAGGAGAAGTAAGCAACTGACAAAAGAAATATCTGAGTCATGAAATAGTTACTTTTTCGATAAGATTGCGGTGATTGAATTCAAAAATAAGGTTATCATTGTCACAAAATTCAATGTAATTGATGGGGGTCATAAACATGACCTTTGCTATTGTAAATTCCTCAACCCACTATTGATTTCTTTTGATTCCCAACAAATTTCTGCCATTCTTTTTATTTGTTTATTCAGGGTCATCATAAGAAGCTACGTTATTAATCTACATACATGAGCTGAATGATTTTCTAAGGGTTTTGATGTTGTTTTAAGGAATACTTTGCCAGTAGTATATTTTTGATTTAACTTATTGCATCTCATCCTGTATCTCTTTGTTCTCATTGATTTAGCTGTATGTCTGGAGATTTGAAAGCTCCTGGAGGATGTCTCTAGCACTAATCAATACGCTAAATGAAAATTCAATCTTGTCAATGCCTGATTTTCCTTGCTTTCCCGAACCTCTCTTTGTCTGAATTGCCTCTCTTTTTGCAATTTGCCTTGAACACTATTCACAACCTCTTCGGAACAACGTTTTTAGTTCTGATGTGATGTCAGTCGCTAATTTCAATGCTTTTTTATGCCTATCTAGCCTTACAGGTACTCTCCGATTTGAGACAAAACAGCGCAGTATTGAAGCATTGATCGAGCCAATAGTGTTTTAAGTTTAAACCAATGTTTGTTGGTGGCTGGTTCATTGATATTAATAGACCCACTTGATTTTAAATTTTCCTGGAGGCTAGATTTGACGAGTGCAATGAATTTTTCAAGGAGAGGTATGCATTCATCCAATGACCATTGTCTAGTTTAATAGAAATTTACTTCTGATACGCAGCTGCAAGGTTATACAAACAGATTAACTCAAGTTTCTTGTCAAATTCTTTGCGATTCTGCTTCATGAACTGTATTGTATCATGTTTACGTTAATTTTCTCCATGATTAACCTTAGAGCTTTGATGGCTTCCTCTCCCCTATCGTTTTGAAGCATTTCCTCTGCTTCTAGGAATTTTTGATTGAACCTCTACTCTAGTGTTAATTCAGCTTATATGGATTTTGAACTTTCGCTCTAACTCGAGCTGAATTGCCGAGTCATTGCTAGCCCAGAGGTACTCATTAAAATATGTTTATTTTTAGCTGTGTGACTATAAAAAGAAACAGCACAGGTATAAAAATCTGGCTAAATTTGAAATAGGTTATTTCGAAATCATACTTTATTGGCAATGCTACTCAGATGATTAAAAAGAAATTATGTTTAAATAAAAACATCATTTACCTTACCATAGTGCAAAAAAAGCAAAGCCTTTGATAATCGTTACCAAGAAAAATCAAATTCCACTCAGGACTCTACTTCTTAGCACCTTCCATAAGACTGTCAAAAAGAATAAGTCAGAGAACTCCTTACTTAAAGTTCCGCCAATCCATACATCCCTGCACCTCTCTGCATCAAGATAAACTTCCTTTCTGAAGCCATCTTAGAGTGATTAGCTGTCAAAAACACAAAGACAGATCAAGGAAAGAATATCGAAGTTCAATGAGTTTAACCGACGTACTTTTGACGAATAATCGCCAATAAAACAAAGCCTATACTTTAAGAACCTAAAGAAATGTAAGAGTAACACTTCAAAAAGAAATCTCGAGTCTTCTATTCAGTCAGCTATTACCAAAAAGAAAATAGCCTCAAAGTAAGCCTCGATGAGATAAAGTCAACTCTTTTGGGATAACATTAGGGAAAGAATAGAGTAGTAGTAGAAATAGGATAGCATAATTGAAATGAAAAGAATATCAGCCCAGCAAGAAAGGTTAAAAAAATAATTCAAAAAACTCATCTATATTGAAACACCATCGCCAACACTAAAAAAAATTGGAAACTCTACATTGTTAAAACATAAAAGCAGCAAAAAGCGCTTTATGACCAGTGTTGATGATCAGCTAGAGGTCAGGCCTTGGAATCACACCAAGGGGATCTTATTCACTCCTTCAGGACTGAAAGGGAACAACCTCGACAGCAGATAACATATCGAGGAACAATTTTGATACTTTATGTTTTGAAATTTCATAAGTACAAGCAAGAATCACATGTTATATCGTTTGCTATATTCATAGGTTCTACGATATTCATCTAAAAAGTTTGGAGGTAGATTTAGAGTCATCTCAGGTTGCGGCTACCCTTTTTCTTCAGAATCTATCAATTTTTTCTAAATATGTATTGGTTTACTGCTAAAGCTTCTCTTTCGCGTTTGGTTCCGCCATTATGTTTAAGCTTGATGTGTAAATTCATTGACACGGATGATCGGTAGCTTCTAGTACAGTCCGGATATGTGCAGTTATAGATTCGATTTTATTTTATGATCCTGTGGCGCTTGGGGTGTGACTTATTTTAGTCTGAGTATGAGCTTTTCTTGCTTGATGACTGGAAATTCTAGCTTTGAGCAGGGTAAGGCTCAGGAAGAGTTGCTTGTGTTGGTACTTCTTATTGAAGCAGAGAAATCCTTTCCTGCATAAGTCTTTAGAGTTCTGAATAAAGCTCTAGATTTTCTTGAGTTTGTTTGTGCAAATTGGCTTCAAGAAGTTGGTACTATCCAAGTAGTTGAGAATACATATATTGAAAAGGTATTTCATGACTTTGTTCTTATCTGTTCATCGTTTAAATAAAAATATTATACTCAACAACATCTTTTTTAATATCCAAATCTCGCCCATGGTTCTTTCTTACCTTTTCTGACTATTGACCTCCTACCTGATACTCCTCCTTGATCCATTCGAATAAAACGATTCATCTTATCTTGGCATGAAATTAATTCTCTTTTTAATATGTGGAAGAGTGTTATTTAAGAAAGTAACTGATATAATAAATACGTTTATTGAAACTAGAATTCAACTATTTATTACCATCACATCTTTAGATATATAATTTCTTCTATTGATGTTTTCTTCCAATTCTTCAGGATTCGAAAAAGACCTTGCTAGCACCAGGGTCTATGACCAAGAAGAGCTCGTCGGATAGGCCTCTCTAGAACTTGTTCAAGCTATAGATGAGTTCGATTTGGAACAAAGCTGCCTGATTCGCCTCAAAACCCAACGACAAAAAGTATCTCAATGTCAATGTAGATCTAATAGCTCACCAAAATCTATCAAGAGAAAGAGAAATAGATCATTCAAAGAGCTTAGCATGAAAAAAAGCTAATGGAAGAGATAGAAAAGCTCTCTGACCTGACGGAATACAAGCAATCATACACTGAACTTAAAAGGGACTATGAAGCTTTGGTCAAGAAATAAGAAATATCTAATGAGTAGTTCTAAGCCCTGAAAAGATCCTTTGATGAAGCAATCATTTCTTCTGAAGAGCAGACCGATAAACTGAAAGGATAAATCAAACTTCAGAAAGAGCAAAGACTTCTCGCTGAAACTAATTGGTAGGCTATCGTTGCTGACAGAGATGAACAGCTCAGGAAGCAAACCAGAAAAGCACAGGAGAGAGAATCATAGCTCACTTAGAAGATTGCTAAACTTGAAGAAGAGCTAGAAATATTACAAGAATCATTGGAGGAAAGCGGAACTGAGCATGAGTCCACTTCTTTCAAGCTAAGAGGTTAATTGAAAATCAAGCAAGAAGAAATATCAAATTATGATAAGCTGGTGGAATGCATGAGAAAGCAAATTTCTGACTTCAGGGCTAAAATGGTCAATGCTGAAGATCAATGGCAGAAAGAAAAATAGGAACTATGTGAAGTGATTGATCAACTCAAAACTCAGGTAAAATTATTGAGGAGAGATCAGTCTGAAAAAGAGAACGAAATTTATGAAGTCAAGTAAATTTTAAGACGGTGTGACAATAAGAACCAAAATTTAGAGGACACTGTTAACTTACTCAAATCTAATTTGAAGAAGACTAAGGATAGCATGGGTTCTTCAATCAGGCAACTCACTTCTTCAAGCGAGGAGGAGAAAGGCAAGCTTTAAATGATGATTCAATAGCTCAAGGCAGAGTTGGAAGTTCAAATGGATGAGAAAGGAGCTCTTGCCTTGGAAGTAAAGAGATTGAGGAGCGGTCTTGAGAGAAGAGAGCAGCAGTAGAAGCAAAGAAAACTGTTGCTGATGAGCGAATTCAGAGAGATCGACAAGATGGAAAAAGTCGTCAAGAGAATCATCTGATTTGCATTACTTAACTCTTTTAATTATAATATCTATCACAACTAAGCATGAGACTTATCACCAGACTCAAAGCCTACTCTCATACAATATAAACCTAAATAGAAGCTAACCTCTATCGTAGAAAAGAGTAATTGGCATCTTTAATCGAAAAAAAACAGAGTCAAGCCATTATCAATGGTCACTACAATGAGGAAGGAGCCAAACAATATCAAGAAAAGCATCCAGATATTACATTCAAAAGATTTAATCATAATAGGCAGTTGAGTATTAGCCCAATTGGTATAGGAACATACAAAGGAAGCATTGATGAATCAGATAATCTGCCTCAGTTTAATGGATTAATTGACTCTGTCACTGTTGGCTGCAACATGATTGATACTTGCCGAAATTTCAGAAAAGGTAGATCATAATAAATTGTTGGCTTGGCACTGAGATATCTCTAAAAAGAGGGAATAGACAGAAAAAGTTTGCTTATCGGAAGCAAAGCTGGGTATGTCTATTAGCAATTACCAGCTGATGTCCAGCAAAGCGATGTAGTCAATAGTAACTGTGTCCATCCTTCCTTCCTGAAGGCTCAGCTTAATCGCTCTCTTGCAAACATTGGAGTGTCGACCTTAGATGTATACTATTTGAACAATGTTGCTGATTCTCAACTACCACAGTTAGGAAAGCTTCCATTTGAAGATAAACTCTCAAAAGCCTTTGAGTTCTTAGAGCAGGCAAGATCTGAGGGTAAGATAAAACACTATGGCCTCTCGAACTGGCAAGCATTCAGAGTTGGGGAAGGTCACCCATCTCACTTGTCTCTGCGGTCTGTTATGAGAATTGCTGAGAAGGTAGCAGGGAAAACTCATGGAATGAAATTTGTACAGTTGCCTGTAAAATTCCACTAACATAGATAAATATCATGATGCCTGAAGCCTTCGCAGATAAATATATCGAAGACAGGTCATTTTTGGATATAGCTGAGGAGTATGATCTTAATGTCGTATCCAACAGCCCATTGCTTTCAGGCTCCCTCATCAACATTCCGATGCCTTCTGACCTTCTCAAATGCAATTATAATGGAGCTAAGCATCTCCAACTCATTCAATCAATTCCTTCTAAGGCTCTTGTATGTACTCTTGTTGGCCAAAAGCTTAATAGACATGTCCGTAAAAACCTTGAAGTACTTTTCACCCAACCCCTTGAAGAGGATGAATGGCTAAATGTTTTTGTTCCTCAGTCAGATCCTAAGCCTATACAGGCATGATTGATTTGTATACTATTAATAAGAATATAAATATCAACAATGAGTGATTTGAAGGAAGAATAAGCTGTAAAAGTCGAGGAAAAGCGGACAAGTAGAAGGAAAATGATCCAAAAGGTCAGAAGAAAAGTTAAAAGAGAGGAGCAAAGGGTTGCCGCTGATTACGGTAGATTTGCTAAGGAACCAAGAAGTGGGCTTGGATCTTTCCTCAACTCTAATCCTCATGATGAGAACGATTTTGATATGACGAATCAAATCACAATGGGACAAAACAGGAAGCTCAAGAAAAAACTTAAGAAGCTTCAAAAGCAGCTGCCAACAAACCCGGACAAGGTTTTTACCGAAATTTAGAAGTTCAAGCAGGGACTCTATAAGCATCATCAAAAGAAGCTATTCAACCCTGTGAATGAGATGGCCAAAAGACGGGAAAGAAGGAAGGAAAAGATGGAGGTTAATGCTAGAAAAAGAAAAGCCGAAATAACCCAGAAAAAAAATCTTGATAGATTTGAATGAATATGGTTGTTTTCTTTTATTTCTTTTGTTTAAGGATAATTCTTTGAAAAGGATGCTAAAAAAGGTGATTGGGCCAAGAGTAGTCTGAATTGATATTGTGGGTGTATTGGACTAACTTAGCACTGCCTAACAGCTTCTCAGCGCATACAGCCTACGGATCAGCTTGCGCTTCTTCTCCTGAGCTGCATGGTTATTTTCTGGTTGCTGCCCCTGCCCTTCTGAGCAAGTACTTTCGAATTAGCGGCACCTCAGACCCTCTCCGATTCAGTATGGCCGGAGCCATGTTGGTGTAAATCGAAACACAGTCTTCGGCCCAATCTATCCTAGACCTCGACAGCCCATAAAAAGATACTTAAACAACAAAAAACGAGTTATGGGTCTAAGATAGAGAGTTAGGAATATTTCATGGAAATAGCGGCTAGTTAGGAGTGTTTAAAGGCTGAATAGAAGAAGAATGGATGATTTTTTTGAATACATTCAAAGTAAATCATCAATAGAAGAATCCGAGAATTTTTCCACCGATGTGTCTTTCTCTGCATTCCTCATGGGTGAAGATTCCTTGGTTGGTGGTGAGGACGAGGTGACCGAACTGTCTGGAGGGTAGAATGTTGCTGGTCCACTTCTCGAAGTCAGTGAGGACAATGTCGTACCTGGGGGAGATGACTCCGCACTTGTTGATTCTTCCGAGGAGTTCGATAACGATCTTCTTGCTTCTGTGGTCATCGATGATTTCGAACTCACCAATGTAGTTGTGCTTTTGCATGATTCTCAAGAATTTGATCAAGACCTTGGAGGAAGGTCTAAGGAGGACCTGCTTCTTTCCCTTCTTCTCAGCATTGACGATAGTCTTCAAAGCATCAGCCAAAACGTTAACTCTAACCATTGTGGTACTTTAATAATCTAATATTATTATTTTAATCAATTTATTCCTTCCTCTTTTTATATCAACAAACAGCCCATAAACCCACTCCAACATACCAACAGGTCCTTTCCTAAAAATAAAGCTGCATATATCAGCTCAGTAGTTGGAAACGATCTCTGCGCCGTTATAAAAGCCAAGAACACTCTCTAACTTGTTAATGCGATTATGAAGGTTTGTAACAGTGTGCTTCAGTTATTCCGTCGATTGGTTCAGTGATTTGCACTTCAGGTGTAGTTATTAACTTCTACGATCATTTTCAGCGACCCCGTAACTTACCACTCTTTCATATTTTTTAACTTCCTCGAAACACTTTTGCTTGTATTCGTTAAGCTATTTTTCAGCTACAACTCTTTTCATCTGGTCTATCACTCTTGCCGACTCCTAAATAACCGGTTACTTACTTTTGCAGATGCTGTTAGGTTGCTCGTTTCACCTTCGATATTGTAGGTGAGCTCCTCCAGAAGAGCGAACTTCCCAAGGAGGTTCATCTTATTGCCGGGGCTTCCTTGGAATGAGTTGCTACTTTTGTTGAGAAGAGAGCTCTGCATTTGAGCGTATCGACTACGGTTAGCTTAATCATAGTTATTCATTTTTTTGTAACTATAATGATGAATGGATCATTTCTTGGTGCAGGCCAAATAGCGCCTCTCGACATCCTTCCAATTCACGATTTTCCAGATCTGCTTCACGTAATCAAGCTTCACATTTTTGTAGTCAATGTAAAAGGCATGTTCCCACATGTCGATCGCTGAATCATAGTAATTTTACTAAGAAGAGGAGTTAGACCTAAGGGAGCCAACATTTCCTGGTTTGGCATCTCCAGAACTCTCATCGATCTCGAGGAATTGTCATAGCCGAGCCATCCCCACCCTGACCCTTGGATAGGAATGGATTTTTTGGTGACCTCGTCAATCAGGTTCTCAAAAGATCCAAACTGACCTTTGACTGCTTGACTGAAAGGAGATGAGTCTTCGGGGTATTATCCTCCTCCCTGCCCGATGGGTGCAAGATTTTCCCAATAGATAGAGTGATTGATATGTCCTCCAAGGTTAAACTTGATGGTTTGGCAAAGAGTGGCGAGCTTGTTGTAGTCAAAGTTGGCCTTAGCATCTAGATATGATCATCGGTACCTTCGAATTGATCAAGAGCGGCATTGAGGTTGTTGACGTAAGCCTGATGATGTTTCTTATGGTGAGTTTCAAGAAGCTTGCTGCTGAGGACAGGCTCGAGAGCAGAATAGCCATACTTGAGGTCAGGTAGGCTAACCTTGCTTCCCTCTGTAGAGAATCTTCTGAGCACAGTTCTCGTTATCTTGGAAGTAAACATCAAAAATTAATTATGTAAGATCTGGACTCCTCATGATAGTACAATTTTAATATTACACATATCTAAGATTCATATATTTATCATAGTTGAAGACTTTCTCTCTCCTCTATTTTTGTTGTGTGAATGGGGTAAAATATTTGTGTCTGTTGTTATTTTATGAATACCATTTTCGCAGACAATAAAATCATCGAACAAAGCAGCAAAGTTCAGCAGGCCTCTCTTAGGAATATACCTTTAGCTCCTCAACTACAGCTTAGAATGAGTTACTCTCCACCAAAAGCCCCCAATGCTAAAAAGTTTTTCTTCCCAACCCGTAATCAATCATCAAAAGCGACCGACAACTCTAGCAAAATCTAATTGGAAAATCTCATTAAGAGAGAAAAGCTGATGCTACTTGCTTAAAAATCTCCCTTGAACGATATTATTCTGACTCCATATGCTTTCATGAGGTAAAATGAGACAGTTTCCTTTCCTTCTTTGGAGATCAAAAACATCTCTCCGGTTGAAAATAAGTCTCCTCTTCGGAAGCCGAGGTAAAAGTAAGGACCATTTGAGTTCAAGCTCGATGATATCAATAAGGAATACTGCAGTAACATATTAGGAAATTTTTCAGCCATCCAATCCGATCTAAATCAAGTAAAGTGGGCTTCACAGAGGAAAATAGACTCACCAAAGCTGATAAGTAAGACCAAAAAGATTAATTTTAGTATCAAAAAATCATCTGGAGCTGAATCATAGACAAGATAAACAAGACAAAATAACATTAAGAACAGAAGGCCTAATCCCGATTGTGTTTCTCCTGTTTCAAGTATACTCGGCAGAATGAAATCTCAAGCATTTATGGCAAATGCTGGATAAACGACCAAAAAATATAAAAAAGGATATTTAGGTTATCAAATAGGAGGACATTAGTATTGGCAAAAAATCACATAAGGACTTGATAGAAATGCTAAGATTGATGGTGCTAGCAAAGTAGCAACAGCTAGAATATATTATGTTGTCAATATGGATACAATTTAGCCCATAGTAGCCCACATGCATGAAGAGTAAATATAAATAGCATCTCTAAGTAAAATTATGACCTGTTACCTTACCATTCTCATCAGCAAAAAATATTAACTTGACCTCAAATAAATTTCATATAGGGTTCCTGATTGGATTGTTGAAACACCTGGAACATCTGCCCAGCTTGAAGCAGGAGATATAGTTTCTGTATATGATCTTCTGTTTGGGTTGATGCTCCCCTCTGGAAATGATGCTGCACTCTGCCTGGCTGATGTCATGGGAAAGTATATTCAAAAATATCGAAAAAAAGAGCAGAGGAAAAAATTAGTTGACACTTTCTTGGCTCATATGAACATGTTTTCAAAAGAACTGAAGCTTCCTCAGTAATGGAATAATCCTCATGGGTTAGCTGCCAATCCAAATTATTCAACTGCAAAAGCAATCACAGCTTTGACTTTTCTTGCACTTCAAGATCAAACTTTTTCATAGGTTATTAACACTCGATAGTATGAGGTGACTATAAAAAATGATAGATATGGGCTTGCCACTAAAAGAGTTTGGAAAAACACGAATAAACTTCTGGAGAAGGAAGGATGGTCTGGTGTCAAGACCGGAACCACGGATGCTGCCGGGCATTGTTTAATGGCTTTAAGGAACCCATTTTTGATAGGAGTATTTGATTGTCAAACTCTATCAAAAAGATTTACAGATGCCACTCGAATATGTGACTTCATAACAAATCACAAAAAATATAAATGATTTTCAAATTGTATTTAGGGAATTATTGAGGACAATACTCTATCAAATGGATTTAAGAGATATGCCTTTTTTGAATGTAAGCAAGCGTCCAATCAGATCAGGACCCCCAACCTACTAGAGTGCCTTAGAAATCTATGATCTCGATGGTTGTTAACATTATGTTGTTTTTTGGAAAATAGCCTTGTATTTTTTGAGGACAGAACACAAGTTATATTTCGATTGAAAATGTTTGTAAAATTTCTGCTCATCAAAATTTTAAAGAGCACTGATTTTTGACTACTTCTCTAAATCAACAGAGTTCATCATCAAATTCTTTTTCTGATTTTTCCGACGATACTTCCGGTTAGTGATCATAATTTATTGAGAAGCTTTGTACTTTTGTTATCGTTCTTTTGCCGTCAATAACTTGTCCATATTGTCATTTTTAGTTGTTTTTAAGGGTTTTGAAGAAAAGGCAAACTGTTTTTAAGCATCTGAATTGGTGCTGTCACTTTGTATGTCTTGATCTGATGTTTAACGATCTGCCTGAATTCCTAGCCTTTACCTACGCTAACTTCTTATTATCTCTTTGCGCTTGTTTTTTTTCTTGAGTATCATTTGATCTTTTTTGATTATAAAGTAAGGATTTGGAAGATAGTGCTACCTTGTGTTTGCGATGTTAGGAGCTTAGAATATTTCCTTGAAACGACTTTCTTAAATTTTTGCCTTTATTTCGTGAAAGTATTCAAAATCATTTTTTGTTTAGATTATAGCTTTCATAATATCTTCTTTGTCCACTTTATAGCAAATAGAATAGTCTCTCACTATTGCTTTGAGGTTTATTATTAGCCCTGATATAAGAGCACTGTAGCCATACACATTGAAATGAACATCGTCTTTCTCCTTACATTCGACAAAATTCAAACACCGAGTTAGTTAGCTGGAAGGATTTTTAGAGAGAAAGGCTTGAATTTATAATTTTCCTTTCGTCAAAATAAAAAGCTTTTAACTGCCTTGAATCTGAGTGATCGACTCTTGAGGTGAATAAATACATCTAATCAGCTTGGTCGCTATTTTTCTTTGAAATTTTTTGCTCCAGTGGCAAAGAAAGAACATGCTTGTCTTGATGATTCTGAGTTGATTGTGTGTATTGATATCATCTCTGAGTTAATCATTGAGCCTTCGCAAGAAATAATCTTCTTCCTACACATTGAGCTGGTTTGAGGCGATCTGGTTATTTATTATATAGTTATTCATTTTATTTACAATGTTATCCGGAAGTTGGTAGTTTTTAGTTATTTTTTCAGCCTCCGAAATATTCTTATGCAACATTTATTGGTTCTCGTTCATTTTTGATAAAATACGTCCGATTTCATTGACAATGTATCCCATATTTATCAGACCTAAATCAAATATTGTTTACCCAGTATTTGAACACAAAGAATCGCAACAATTTCAAATAAATTTTGCGGGGTCACGTCGCCATAACCCACAGTAAGAGCAGTTGTACAAGCAAAGTACAAAGAGTAGATGTATCTAGACATCCAACTATGCGAAAAACCTTGAATTTGATTGGTCCAATTGTTGTTGGGTTAAACAAAGGCGACCAGATAAAGGACAACTCCCTAAAATAAGAGAATATTTACAAAAATATGTACGAAAAGAATGACACTTCCGAAGAGCTGCATGATCATGATTTAGTTTCTGTACTTACTCGCAAGGATTTTGATCTTGAGGGCAGAGTATAACTCGATAAAGCGTTAATAACTGATCCAGACAAAAAATAGGTCGATGCTAAACAAATATTTGGTCTTAATCTCAGAATAAAGTGCTTACTCCATTATTAGTCCAACCAAATAAAATAAAATTACTAGCCTCCACTTATGAAGCGAGAAGTAATCCTTGATGGTGAGTGTGTTCTTGCTGATTTGTTTGGCCTGTAGTGCTTCAAAAAGAAAATATTGTTTCAATCCTCCATCGAATATCACTACCAGCATCATTGTGCTTATTAGTCCGAAGATAAAGTGGTGGATGTCAAATAGACGATAAACGGTAAAGAACCATGTGATGAGCCCGAAAAATATGCAGAGAGTAAAATGCAAGCTGATGTAGATGTAATTTTAGGTCTTGAGGATACTGTAATTGTCCCCTATCTGATTCTCTCTCTCGCGACTTTGCCAACTTTACTGGAAATTGAATTCAGGTTTATAGTCAATGGCATTGTGCCGACCATATAGATTGTGCATTACATTTCGGATCATCTTCATCTTTTCTAAATAATGCACCTTTGATAGACGGTTCCCGATGATGGTAGCTAGCTTTACTCTTCCAGTTGAGGCATTGCATGCTGCGATCGAAGATTTACCTGACTGCTCGCTCTAGTTGATAGAAACTAAGCCTGTGGTCTGTTTTCTTTTTCTTGCCCTCATTAGAATTATATATATGTCTAAACTGTTAAAATTCAGTAATAAATTGAGATTGGATATTCTTGGCTTTTAGTCTTTATTCTCATGGATTAGTTGTTCCTTTCATTTTTTAGTAACTGATTATTATGGACAAATCTTCCATTAGCAAATTAGCAAACTCGACATTTACCTCGCAGTTCTTCCAGGGTGATAACAAAGCAACCCAACAATGCATCTTGCCCATCCAAAACAGTATATATGCCTGCATTCAGATAGAGTCGATCTTTTACACTCAATAATTTAGCCAGCCATGCTTGCTCCCAAGGACAATGAAAAACCTCTTCTTCTGCACACTGCCTTCCTCAACAGTCCAGCCTCAGCCATATATCTTCTTTGTAGAGGAAGCAAGCTAAATGCGAGTGATGCTGATGGAAAGACTGTCTTCCATATGTGCGCATACACGGGTCACGTTGATGTTCTGAAGGCGATACTGACTGAAATCAAACTTACAGGGATCAAGAAGCTTAATGAATAGTACACGGGCTTGCTGACCAAAAATAACTATAAACGCACTGATGCCAAAGGTGGACATCTTAAAACTTCGGTGAGTGAGGCCAGGCAAAAAATATTCACAAAAATGCAGGAACAGATCACTTAGCTTTACGAAAACTATGTGCATACACTACTGACTACTATATACGAGTCTTTCGCTGAGGTTGTCAGCAATACTAATAGAAACTGTTTCCACTTGGCGAGTCTTAATCGATATCAGAGATGCTATAACACGATGGAGTATATGTTCGAGGCACTTGGAGACATCCATCTGCACATCGACCATAATGTCCTTGACTACTACGGCCAAGTAAATGCATGTTTTCACCGAGAAGAAGATAGAACTGACCCTCGGCTGTTCACCGATACGGTAAATTTAGTTGAATAGTTCATTCTTCCCAGTAAACTTGATGAAATAAAAAAAAATGTCAGCAGGAAAGTAGATGAGAAAAAATGGGCCCTTCTTGAGGCCAAAGACAAAGATGGTAGGACTCCTTTGTTCATTGCTTCCAAGGACGGTTGCACTGCAATCATTAACCTTATCAGAAAGTATACAAAAAGCAAGGATTCGGAGGACAAAGAAGATCTCATCAAAATTGCCTGCCATAATTTAGCCAGAAGTCATATTATGGACCTTTGCGAGGCTTCGAAAACTTCTGATTCGAAAACCATGAATTTTTTACTTTCCTGCGGTTAGGAGATCAATAAAAAGAAAACTATTTTTGGAACTTTTGCCCTGCTGGAAGCTATCAAAGCTTTTGAAAAGAGTAAGAACCTTGAACCTGTGAGAATGCTGATCCTAAGTGGAGCAGATATCAACGAGCAAGATACAAACGGATGGACTGTTCTCCACCATGCGTGTGAGCGTGGGCTTATCGAAGTTTTGCAGTAAATTTTCAAAATATGGTCTTAAGGCAAAACCAAGAAGGTATTGATAAACAAGCTGACAAACAAAAATTATCACATTTTACACTTGGCAGCTATGAACAATCATCCTGCTACAATATAGTTTTTAATGACCTCTCCTCATTCAAAGAAACTCGAAATTAACGGAAGTGTTGTAGATGGAGATAAATGTACCATGCTTCATCATGCTGCTAAAAGAGGATCGCTTGAAGCCTTAACGAAAATATTGGAGTTGTGTCCTGATCTGATATATTAAAAAGATATTGGAAGCAATACGGCTCTTCACTATGCCGCAATGAATGGTACCTATTGCATCACTCAGATCACGCTTTTTGCATCAAGTACTTGCTTTACTGTGATGGAGATTATGACAAGCTTCAGAAGATAGTTAATAGCCGAGGAAAATTAGCCAAGGATCTGACTGTCAACAAAAAGCCATTTGAAAACAGTTTTTCTGCTGCTAGATCTGGAGACGTCAATCAGATCAGGAAAATGGTGAGCGAAAATCCGTCTCTTAAGGTCAAGGCGACACCCATTAAAAATAGAACTCTATTGATCTTTGCCGTTCTGAATCAGCATCTACTGGTGACTAAATTTCTGATTGAGGCAGGAGCTGACCAATCTCACAAAGATTCATTGGGTAAGACTGCTAAAAATTACGCTGAAGAATGCTTAAAAAATGCCAAAAACAAGCAGGAACAAGTAGTGGCTAAGAATATCGCAAGCCTACTTGATTGATATAGACAATAAATTGTACTATTATTTAAAGAATATGGCAGAAGACATTCAAGTCAACAAAATAGAGCCAGAGCCATCTTTTCCTTCTCAGTAAGAAGAGTTGATCGATCCTAATGTTTCGATTTCTCCTTACGCAGACAGCTACAGTGAAGCCATGAAAAAATATTAGAGCTCATTCGATATAGATTTTTTGATTGAGAAGCTTAAAGGACATAATATCATTATTGATGAATATGCAACAGAAGATCAGCTGGAAATATTAGATGTCAAAACAACAAAATACAATGAAATAATTGATGTGTTGATTAAGGTCAGTCGATATACAATGACTATCAGTATCATCAACATTCTTGGAAATAGTCCTATTCATGCTAAAGGATGTCTCGATGAAGGAGCCTTTGGCATGGTTTACAAATACGAACCTGTTGACTAAATTCCCAGAATCATCAAATGTGTTCATATTCTTCCAGGGAGTAGTATTGAGGAATAAATTGTTACTATTGTTATTGAGTATGCATATCTGAGGATAGCTGCTGCCTTGGGAGCCGCTCCAAGTACCCAAGAATCAAGCTTTAATATCCATGTTTACAGATCGATAAAATAATAAAACAGACAAGAGAAAGATGATGAATAATGCATATAGTTTGAGATGGAAGACCTCGAAAGAGATAAAAACGTTGACAAATAAAATGGAGAAGACCTCTTTAAACGGCTGTTCTAACTACATCGAATAGGACTTACTCACAACGATATCAAACCAAGTAACATTCTTTATAGCCCTTTGAAGTCTAAATGGATGTTCATTGACTTTGGAATATCAAATTTTCCTAAAGAACCAAGAGGACATCAAAGTTAAGTTGTATTCAAAGGAACTTATCCTTACTGTGGACAACAAATGGCAAATTTATATCCTGATCAAACAGGGAAGGTTGATTTATACTGGAACGACTATGTTGGACTGGAAAAATCACTGGAAAAACTAGAATAGCTAAGATCCATAAAACCAAAAGCCCCAAGGCTGTACTCCAACGATGGAGATATCCATACTCATTACAACCTTCTAAAACTCAAATATCATCTACATTACTACAATTTTTATGCAGCAGAAAAGATAATGAACAGAATAGCATGGACAACTTCCCTAAAGATCAGTTTATTTACCTTCTTAGCAGAGCTTAACTATCTGCCTCAATAACTAAAGAACTATTTAAGAGGTTTTACTTGGGAAGATGTAAGCTAGATAGACTTTGCTCACCCAGAGACCCTATTTGGGGATTTTCATTCATCCTTAGGATTCGATCATATTGTCCAGGACCTAACGATCCTCCAATAGAAAAAGAAATATTTTTAGGATGTTTACAATACTCTATTGACCCTAAAATCAAAGAAGGAAAACAATTAGTACTTGAGAAAGATAAATATGAAGAAGGAAAGAAAAAAGATTGTCGAGATTCTCTGTAAGCCCTAAGCAGTATATTTTATCGAGAAAAACATTTATTATCCACTGATATTCAAAGTCATGAACTACCTCAGAAGTAAAGATCATCTTTCCATCTCCAGAAAAATAAAAATATGTTATTCTTTTCAAAAATATCAGTTCAAAGTGATTCATAATATTAATCATAGTGCCAGTGAGCAAGCCGACATTGAAAATGTATTCTATTTTTTCAGATAAACTCTCAAAATGGCTTTAAATGAATAGGACCATATTCTTCGACCGTCTCTCATAGAAATATATATTAATAACTTGATTCTAGGTTTGGTCGACTCTAAGGCAATTCAGCAAATGTATGGTTGTCTCTCTACTCTCAGTGATGATCCAGTTTAGCTATGCAACAAATTTTATCTTGTTTACTGCAATAATTTCTGGTTTGAGAGAGGTTTATACAATTCGAAGGATATTAATTACTACGAAATTAGGAGGAGCATTTTAGAATCGATGAAGTCGATTGTGAGGAAAATTGCCACTTTAAAAAAAGAATAAAAACTTTGTCCTAAAAATGGCATATGCTTAGATTATGAGGGATAAATGATCCATATTATCTGTTCAAACATGAAATCAGAGTTTTTTAGTAAGATTTCTAATTTAATCCAAATATCTCAGACTCTAAAGCACAACATCTCAATGAGAGTAAAAAAACAATAAACTAATAACAAGCTTTCCTCCCCTTTAGGAAACAAAAAATATTTTCGATATATGGAGTGGTAAATACCTTTAAATGTATGTGAGTTTTTCTGCGAAGAAATGCCTTATTTGAATTGTTAGTCCTAAATTGAAGCATACATGCACCTTTCTTAATTAATCAACATCCGTCAAGCCACCAAATACTGGTATCCTCGCTTGTTTCTTGATTATCTAACTCAAGACAACAAATTTCATGAATAGCTGCTTACTTTGTACTCATCCAGACAAACACATCAGACCAACAATGCGTACTACCTTCAGTCCCTCTACCAATTCAGAAGATACCTCATCGATCATGCATAGCATTTCTACGATAATTTGGAAAAGGTGGAGATGCTGGATGCCATTTTTACAGTCCTTGGTGATGCTCTGAGCGAATAAGATCTCGTCAAATAAATGGTGCAGCGTAGTGTTCGAGAAACATTAGGACTATGGTGGTATATTCAGATACTTCAAAAGGAAGATGAATAAAAAACCAGCCGAATCTTGGAAATATTCAAACAAAAAGTATCGATAGAAGCCTGCTTGTTGAAACAAAGACTTAAAAATCTTGAACTGTTGGTCTACAAGAATATTTTCATTCAAGATGAAATTTCAGAAAATCAGGATTAAATCGATACAATTGTATTTGAAGAGTTAAACCATGAAGACGCTGATTTTATGAAACTCAGATACATCGAGATGAATCTAGTGAGAATGTTTAAACCAGGCAAATACTACATGCAGAGAAGGTTCTATTTTCTTTGTTAAAAATTTGACAAATTCACAAAAAATAGATAAAATATATACGATATTGTGATATTCAGAAAACTGAGGACTACTGTGTTATGTTGTTATATCATGTACCTGCTCAAAGAAAATCGTTCGATAGAAGTCATCAATATTCTGGAGCTCATTTCGGAAAACCTATTTAATTTGTTTTCGAGAGAAGCTAACCTCCTATTACTTCGTCTTAGATCAACATTCTATAACTTTTATGTGCTTCCTTAGTTTATCAACAGATGGCCTATCGATCGATAATATTTCCTTTCTCGCTAAAGCAAGTCGATGAAGCTAACTCATATTTTTCTTGTATACATTTAGCTTTTAACATGCAGATACTATGAAAGAAACATGAATCACTCCCTACCAAACAAAAAACTAATAGTTACTCTCTACAGATCTTTACTCCTCCACGATAAAATTTAGAGAAAATACAATCACCAAGATGTATAATTATTTTATCGGTGCATCAATATCATGGAGTGGGAAAGTAGAATTTAAAAAAATCCTCGGCTGTTAGCTTATATCGGTCGGAAGCACAAAAAGCTTATTGAGCGTATTTTATCTTCTGAAAACAGTCAAGCACAAACCTAAAGATTAGATTAACTGAAATATTACGCTTAAATATACCCTATTTTTATCAAACAAACAAAGCAGAGCTTCTTGCTGAACTTAGGGGAGCAGCACCATTCTCTCTTCAAGATAAAAATAGCAAAAATGTATCGAATGCAAGAGGAACAAAATGACATAAGAGTTGAGTATGATTCAGACTAATTGGATTTTTGATATTTATCATACTGCTTAGTCAGATATGATATAAATTAAACGTATCATTCAGCATGGGAAATCTCTGGGGACCTGAATACAAATGCCCTGAACATAAAGATAAAAGTATGCTAACTGTATGCCTTGATCCCAGATGCATCGAACCTCTCTGCGATACTTGCCTTGAACGTCACAGATAAAAGCATGCCAACATTGGAACTCCTCCTGACCTCAAAAACACCAATGAAGTATACAAAGCTATGACGGACTCTATCAACTATTAGGTAAAAACGTTCAATAAAATGATTGATTTTTCTGAACCTGTCAGAAGGTTAAGTACGCCAGAAACATTAAGATAATTCACCAGATAATATTTTCTGAAGAAACGATCGGAGGTCACAAAGGAAAAACCTCTCAGTATCAATGATTTCCTCACGAACTTGGAAATGGCTGAAAGGTTGAAATAGCCCGCAGCTCAGGAGAGCATCAGGAGCTTTTTGAAGGCCTATTTAAAAGTAAATGAGGAGGTTGTAGATGAGTAGTTTCGACCTATGTATAAGTGATATGGCGATTAAATTAACTGTGGATATATATTTTAAAGATGTTTGGAAGTCGAGCAGTACCGATGTTTGCTCGGTGCATGTCAATAGCAACCCGTCCCTTCTACCTTCCCAAGCCTTCTTTTGCACTTGCGAATATGTACAATCTCATTGATTTAGGGAGACAACAAATTTGCTGAGCAAGACATCAATGGTGCCAGGAAACCTATTGATCCGCAATATGCTGTAGATGCTGTAGAAGCTAAGCGAAGAATCTGAATCCTAGATCGACAAGAATGTGAAGACTATTTCTATGCTTGGACAGGGAACCTTAAGAATGAGTCACATTCGTATTTGCTTAGGACCTTGATCGAAATACTTAGCATAAATCTCAATGCCAGCAATTATTGAACTTATTGATGAGAATGGGTCAGCTGTCCATAAATATTATTATTCTATAGTCGGCTAACGATGTATAAATATACTTACCTTCTCAGTGACTCCTACAGACAAGACAAAGGGGTAAGTCTACCTTATCATCCGAACCAGCCTATTCAGGAAAGGTCTACTTCCAGAAACCATCGCCAACCAATAAAAAATGTTGAAAGAGCACAGTCATCTGCAGGACGTTTGTATGAACTCAAAAATCAATATCAAAACTTTCAAAGGAAATAACTGGAAGTCCAACCTCTTTCTCAACTCCAACACAATCAAATCAAAATTAATCGTAATCCTCACGAATTCAAAAACAAGCCTTATCAGAATGAAATTAACCTGGATCAAAGATTGAGGAATTTATCTAGCTTGGGAGATAGACATTCTCAAGCTTTGAGAGAAGCAACGCTCGCAGGAAAACTACAACACATATCAAACAAATACAATTCTACCAAAGAAGGGACAATTGATCTCAATAATCGCAGTATCAGTCAATGTCGAACAGATAAATAAAACAAGTACTATGTAGCTAGCTGCTATAAGGAAACATAAAAAATATATGACTGCCCTCACAATGACAAAGAAAAAATAATGAGCTGTAACATAAGCTTTAGACAAATGCCAAAATATGAATCGACTTTATCGTAAGTCAGTCGAACCCAACCTCTGGACAGAGAATCTCGATCAACTACAGGAATAGTAGATCCTGTCATTCCCAAGAGTATCTGTGTCAAACCAGAAGATGAGGTGACAAAAAAATCAGTGAAAAACATGGTTGACCAGTATATGACAAAAAGAAAAGCACTTGATCATCCTCGCTAGCCCCTTAAAATAAGTAGTAACAATAGAACCAACTAAGATCACTCAAAAAAGTTGACTGATTTGCAAAAAAGAATTCAGGATTCGATACAACCTTATATGAATAGTTGATGATAGACTTTGTTATAGTTACTCAAATATCACATAAAAAGCTTGTTGAATTCTTTTTTTGGAGGACCCTGAGGATCATAAGTGCAAGGCGAAATATTATTTGACTTCTACCGATAGTCAAAGCGGGGATTATTAGACTACATCAAGCCCTTTGGCTTTTTTTTTTGTTCTGGTATTTTGACTTCTCTTTTTGCTTGCCTATTCTGACTCAAGTATTTTTCAATCAGATTATTGTTATTAATCGCTGTTTCATAAAATCTTGGAACCTGACTCGAAAAAGGAGCATTTACCTGATATCTTTCCCCTACCTTGCTCTCTAGAGTACCAACTTTGTAATCATAGCTGATTGGCCTTTCATCGATTCCCTCATCAGTCTTAGTTATGATTCTATATGGGCACCGATATCTTTTGGAAGATTTTTTCAGTTTGCTATGCTGAGTTTAAATTGCTCCAATTTGTAATTATTTGTTATTAAAGAGAGGATTTTCATTTTACTTCAATATTTTAAAACGGGGTTGAATCGATCCAAAACACCCAGGCGACTTTTGTTCCTTCTTAATTTTTCTTTTCTTTTCTTGATTGTTTTCACCAAAAGGTGAAACGAAAGGCTGAGTTGTGTACCTATATTGTTGGGAAGTAGATCTTCCAAAACAAACACTATTCTTTTTTTCTTTTGCGACCGAAGTTGGACGTTGTGATATCAAGTTATAGTCACCTGGTCCAGGCGTTTTGGAAATCTAAGTTTGATAAAATCTGGATACCGTTGACCCAAAAAATTAATCCTTTTTGACTAATTAATTTTTCTTATCGACAGTTTCACTACTGCGTGTTTTTCCTTTCTCTGACTTGAACATGTTTTAAAGATTAGGCTCTTCTGGTTTGACCTTATCTTCAGAGGCAAATATTTTGACAAATTTTGACAAAGAATAGCTACCCTCGTTCTTAAAAGATTACCTATTATTTGCTTGAGTTTTATTTTTTACTTCAATATTGTAGGATCCTGGGCCGACAGAAGTCTTAGGCCTCTCCTTATTTTATCTGTCGACTGAACTATTGAAAGGAACATACCTCTTCTCGACATTTCTTTGAAACCCTTGCTACCTTCTTATCTCAGTATCGACATCTTCTTCTCCAAACATTAGCACCAAATCCTGCTACTCCTCCATAGGTTTTTGTGCATGAACAGTTTGAAGATATTTTTGAAGGCTGCTGTGCTGACTTACAGGCCTATCTTTCGGTATCTTGCTTCTATCTAAAACGCTAAATAAATAATATTTTACTATTGTCCAGGTCCAGGACTCTACTGCTTATCTTTCCTAAACCTTTCTGAGCCTGATCTGAATATTGCTGTCTAAGCAGATGCATTAAGGGTATAGGTTTTATTGCCCGATTGAAATACAATACATGTTTCACTCTTGTCAGCTGTTTTATTGTAGTCTGCCGGTCCAGGATTTTTGCTCTATTTCCATATTTTTCTAGGAGATGTTTGATTGAAAGGGGCTGATGACGGAGCTTTGTTCTAAAGGTTAGGTTGGTTGGTTTTATAATAGCCTGAATAGAAGGTTCGGTACCTGGCCCAGGAGTTTTGCTTCTGGGATATAGCTCTTGCTTGTTTCTGAAGACGAATGCCATCTTCTAATATAATTTCGATGTAAGAATTCTATACTTCTGATTATCGAATCAGTGATTAAAAAACTAAAATTATGAAAGTTTCACAGAAATATCTAAAAATATGAGCTCAAAACCTGGATTTTTTTTGAATGTTGAGATAATTCTGTTGAGCTTAATTAAATATTAAAACAAAAGGAATGTTTCGTGTGCTTGCTTCAGGTTTTAAAAGATAGGCTTTTTTCTCTTCACAGTCAAGCAGTATTTTAGAAAAGAACTCAATACTTTTGACCTACCTGTCTCCACTTAATAAATATACCTTTCTGAACATATCTCCGATCAACATTGGAAATGCTATTCAATAAACCTCTCAAAAATTGCAGTTCTAGCCTCTCGATCATTTTGTGTCCAAAATTCAAGAAAGAACATATATTTTAAAAGCCTTGAAGTAGGAAGATTACACTCATAGAGATCTGTTAAGACTTTAAGGTGAATAGAAGCCCTAATCACAGGTGGTAAATTAGTTTGCAAAGTAAATCATGTCCACTGCCTTAACATTCTAGTAGCTTGTGGGACAAATCAAATAGAACATCAACACAAAAAACTTTCCCTTATGGATGTAGGCTTGTCTAAAAATATAAGTAATAGATATCAAAATATGGAGCCTGCTTCTGAAAAATGCACGGCTATACATTGACTCGTTTGATTAAAGTGTTCAAAATAGAATAATATCAATGACGCATACTTATCTGAATACTAAATTCATGAAATTTACATTTGTTCCTTCTAAGTTCATCTATCGGTAGAGCTGTCTCGGGGATATCGGTAATATTTCGGATCTTCTGCTAGTTTATCTACAAACTATAGCTCGACATACACATTCAAATGAAGATTCAATCAAAAGCTTTGAAACCACACTTGAACTACTGAAAAAATTAAGTAAAAATACTGTAGTAAATTTTAACGCTTTATTTATTGACTATATCAACAGGGAATAAGATTACCTTCGCCTTATTGAAAAATCCTAACTCTCAACAATTCTTACTTTTCTCGAATTTTACTCGATAGTCGGAATAAGTGAAACAAACAAGCTGGCAAAAATATAAGAAAGAATATTGACTCAACTTGATACATCACAAGCAACGATCAGAGATGTTAAAAACCTTTTTAAATCATGGGGCGCTCTCGCTCATCATAATGAATAAATATTTAGAAAGATTAGACCGATAATACTATAAAATTTGAATGATCCTTTTTTGAAGAATAACACAACCACTCTTCTCTTTAACATCATTTCCTCCAACATACAAGATCAAGTCTTGTTCCAAAAAATGATTAGTTCAATTGAAAAAAACTTCTAAATCGACAACAAGATTTTTCATATCGTCAAGCACTACCTGAACATGAATGAAAAGATAAATGCCCTTTCATCCTTTCCTCACTGCTACCCCAATTCTGTTTCACACTAGATTGTCAAAAAACATGGTAAAGCATACTCTAGCTGCTTCAATAGAAGCTCTTTTACCAAATCATTACCTCCTCCTCAGTCCAAGAATCATCTAGTTACATACTAAAAATAAGTTGGAGCTGAGCATAACCCTCATCAATAGTTTTGGTCCCATATTCTTCAAAAAGCATTTGATTAATTGACCGGTTAGTATCCTCATTCGAAAAATGCTCTCTACTTTAATTTTTTATTCTGCGTCTTTTAGTTAGATGCCTTAATCGTCTTGGACAATAAATATATAGCCTTCGAGATTATCGGAACACATTATATCCACAAAAATACACAGTTCGGAGAGTAGGAAACTCAGCAAGGCAAAAAAATGATCAGATCGAAAATTTTGGATAAATATAATATCAAAATGTGTGAAATCAAAAGCTATGGCCTAATTGAAAGAACGATCAGTTCCTACAAAGACAAGAAAAAGGGGCAAAAATATGTGAGGGAAAAAATTCTCCAGATATTGCGCGAAGCTGATTGAGATTACATCTGAATTAAATATCATATAAAACAATATGAATCTTTCGAAAGTGTTGCTAAATGGTAATCAGCTGGCCTAGCAGTGCCTCAAAAGCATAAAGCTGACTATTGATAAGTAACGATAAACAAACTAACAATTTTACAGACTAAATCCTCAGTTTGTTCATCCTCAAATCGACATCGTTAATATTGGATTTAATGCTGCTTCCCTTTCCTACATCAAGAAAAAGATTACACTTGCAAAATCGTTGGGTATCAACTTTTAACTCCATCAATATGTGGAAAGTAGATAAAGAGGACAGCATGATTTAGACAAATTCAAAAAGGTGATGAATAAAATATTGCCAGAACATTTTTAACTCAAATATTTTCGATAAGATCATGGACAAGAATGCTTCAAATAGTTGTCTTCTCTCATTCATTCGCTTAATAAAAAAGCACAAGTGTCTGGTATACTCCTTCAGCTACCTTTGATTCCTTATCTAGCTGATCACAGTAAATAACTAACGAATATGATCACTCCTATGAAAGATGTCGACTGTCTCACAGTTTAAAACAGAGCTAAAGTCATTTAGCATTAGTCCCCTTAGTTAATGCCCTGTACACCAGCAGGAGTTCTCAAAATCCTTGATGAGCACAATATCGATGTTACTGGGAAAACAGTGGTCATGGTTGGTAGAAGCTCACTTGTTGGCCTTCCTCTCTTTCACCTTCTTCTCAATAGAAACGCTACAATCACTCTATGTCACTCCAAAACATAGAAGCTTAACTAAGTTACATCTAAAGCAGATATCGTCATATCAGCAGTTGGAAAACCAAACTTGATAACAAATATCAAGCCTGGGGCTATTGCTATAGACATTGGTATCAGCCGAGACGATAGTGGGAAATTGTGTGGAGATATTTGTGAAACTGCTAAAAGATCGGCCTTATTGGGAACCCCAGTACCTGGAGGTGTTGGACCTTTGACCGTAGCAATGCTCATGCAAAATACAGTGAATCTGTGGAAGCACCAAATGCATATAATTCGTAAAAAGAGTGGGTAAGGTTTAGAAGAACCCCCATTCCAAGAGAAGTTTAGTAGTTGATCGAATTATATCTATCGTTTTTTTCTCATTAAAAGACTTTTGTTACTTTTCTTCATATGTTCGCTGAAAATGCAACCCTGATGCATAATAAAACAAATCTATGGTTAAAAGTGCAAGAACAGTAATAGAAAAACAGACAGTAATACAATAAGACAGTCAAATGATGTAGAATTTTAGTATTTTATCGTTGCTCATTGATTTTTCTTCATATATTTCATCATCATCGCGTATTGATGAGGTTTGTCTTGTTTCAACTGCTCCATATATTCCTTTCTTTTCTGCTCTTGGTATTCCTGCATGTTTTTACCTTCCCAAAGCCGTCGAGATAGAAGCTCTTCCTGCTATTTTTTATCAATCATCTAAATGAAAACAATTATACATCCCATCTAGAAAGGGTCAACTTTAGGGTCTTTACAGTCAATAAGACCATGTCATCTCGAGTATAGGGCTCCTTATTTATGTTGTATTTAACAATCCATCGAACTTGCTTTTTCAACCACAAAAATAGGTGGTATGGAAGCAGTACAATTTTACAGATGAGCATGTCCTTCAAATTTGGCCTTGAATATCCCCCTTCGATAGATATCTAGTTTATCATTTATTATTTGACTTTTTCTTTGATTTTCTTATTGTTTCCGCATCTTTAATTGACTTTTGTTCTGAAGTCATGGCTTTAACTAATATTTTCAATTGCCCTTTCATACATTTGTTTTCTCATTACATACTGCAAAAGGGATACAACAAGAAGGAGGCCAATAATGACAACTGAGGGAGGGATCTTGGGATCTTAAATATAGTGATGCTTGTAGTAACGATACTCATGGTAATATTCTGATTCTGTTGGATTTTGTAAGTGAAGATTGTACTTGAATCTGCTCTTTTAATCTGTTAGTATCTCGTAGGCTTTATTGATCATTCTGTTTAGGAAGGTAATTACTGAAAGTACTCTGTCGTGTCATCTCTATTTTTGTCCGGATGATATTTCTTCGCCATCTCTCTATATGCCTTCCGAATAGTAGCTTCATCATCTCTCTGGCTGACCCCCAACAGTTCATAGCAGTTATAACTTCCACAGTAACTATCACTTTTGGCCAAAACAACCAGCATCAAAACCCATAGCTTTGCGATGAACATTATAAATAATATGACATATAAATGCTTTGATTTAAGCGAAGGGAAAGGTAGAACAATAATTCGGAGATAGTGAAGAGAATTTAACGTTTGGAAAATAAAAATTATCCATAGTATTTCGAACATGAATAAATCTCCAAAAGTTGTACAAGTTGACCTGCTTCAGTAAAGCCGCAAGAAACATAAGTCACCAACTAAATCACGTCTGTCAAGACAAGCATACTAAACCAGCTAAGTTCATTAAATTTCTTTCAGTAATGAAAAAAAGTTCAACTCACCGATTACATCTCAAGTCAGCTAGCACAGGAAAGTCAATAAAAACCTGTTTTATAACAACTCTCCTAAAAAATCGCCTCGGAAGTCACAAGCAACTACCACAGCTTACAAAACAGACAAATCAAGTTGTCGGAATACAAGATTATCACCAGAAAAAAATCAATATCTAACTGATGGAAATAATGAGAGACTGTTCAAGAAGTCGGTTGACAAAATCAAGAAGACTTTTTTTCGTGGAGTTCGGGATAACAGATAGGCGACCATTAAGACCCTTAAGGCAATAGGAAATAATGCAAAGTATAGAGCTTAACATAAACCTATATTGATCGAGGATTCTGAAAGTCTTCAAAGGAAGAAACAAAAAAATATACCTGTACAATTCTATGGCTGTGATCCCAACTCGACCGTATCGAAATATTCAACCAATAGATTCAACCCTAATAGATAACAAAATGTCAGTAAATCTTCAAGGCTAAAAGACTCTACTTACAGGACAGCTCAAACTCAAGCAAGCCCAGAGGTTGAAGATATAGGAACATATATCAACTTCGAAGAAAGCTGGAAGCAAGAGGTAATGAAAGGCCTCGCTCTTCCATAACATGTGTCTGAATATCATCAAAAAAGTAGTAATATTCCTTCTCCTCAAAATATTATGAGTGAATCTATCCTCATACAATAGTAAGCTTCTCCTGATATTTTGACCCCTAAGCATCAACACCGTTCCTCTTCAGGCTTTGACTCAATCAACCAGATTTAAATCGATACTATTTGTTAAATTTACGAAATGTGTGAAAAATACTAAGAGAACGACAAACTAACTCTTCATGAGCTATACAAACTTCTCGAGTAGTTCTAGCGTCTCTACTTCATTAAAGTAATTCAACAGAGTCAGTCTAGCAAACATAAAACAAGTAGAATATTTGAATCTGACTTCAACCTTCTTCTGAAAGGATTAGAGGAAGCAATAAGAGTAATTTTTCACAGAAAGGAAGCATGCGACATATATGATAGCTTGTATTACCTCAAGGAAACCAACAACCTACAGAAAGTATGTACATTGTTCTTAGGAATCAAGAACATACTGCAATTATGATGTTTATTGTAATTTTAGTATTTATCATCAACATGCTCAACAATCGCAACACGATCAATACTCTCTACACAATTTAAACCATCCTCAAAGTTGCCTTCATACTTATGAGTCCCTTTAATTTGCCTTTCACTCTTCTGGTCGCTTTCGTGTCTTCAGCGATAGGAGTACTACGAGTATTCAAAACTGTCGAGATGAGTAAGTAGTTTTTGCAGAAGATTCTGATGAACAACCACGGTCAGAACATTATGTACATAACCCTTGGAATGGCTGGACAAGTAAACTATCTATTCTATGCTCCGATTGCTCTCTTTTTTGGATATGGAGTGGCTGAATACGTCAAGATTAACTATCCAAGCAACAAGTATATCCTTCAAGTTGACATGATTCGCAACAACAGAGCCTAGATATTCAAAACAAAAGGAATATTGTAAATTATTTTTTTGATCTATCTCCTGGTAACCATATTCTTTGATTTTTTCAATCGCCTTATAAAAATATTTCTGATCGGGCAAATGCTGATCATGAAATACAAAATCAACCAAGAGTTCAGGCTATCGTGTGCAGTAGTCAATCAATGGATCATCAACAAAATCAGAGGAATAGACCTCCTATACAGCAACTATTCGATGATTACAAATAAAATTTATAGCTACGCAGGACAGGGTATGCAGTGATGTTTATAGATCTGTCACCAGAATAAATAGCTATGATAATTGATAAAAAATAATCACTCGAGCAAGGTTGAGAACTACTCCTCCACCTTCTTCAAGGCCTCCTCGTCTTACTCTTAGTTCTCAATGGTCGAAGTAAACAGACCATCTAACTCTTATCCAATGCCATCCAAAGATTCTTTTTTGGTTGTCCTCTGTTGTTCCAATTCGCTCATTTTTTTATCATCGAGTAAGATCTTATTTTTTCCATACTAGTGAGGATTGGTGTCTTGCTGGTTGATGAGAGCCACAATATGATGCTTTGAATTAGCCTTATTGGAGGTTGTCTTGTTAGGGTAATAGTGATTTCCTCCTTTCATTCCTAGGGATTTGTTGAGAGGACTAACTAAAGGAGTTCCTGTGTTCATATTGTTAAAGGTACGATGCTCATAATCTTAGTTCTTGTCTGAGTTCAAAGTAGTCCTGTTTTTATTTTCAACCATAGAACTAGTATGGTTGAATTTGAGGGGACTCGACATTTTGTTTGATATACTACTGCTCAGATATTATGATTCCTTGTTAGGTGATCGCCCTATCATGTCCTTCATTGATTTGTTGTCAGCAAGGAGGTTCTGCCCAAACCTATCATTAGCACGATGAGCACTTTCAGGTGAATCTAGGTTGATACTATTTCGTCTTTGGGCCAGAAACTCCCTTTCTGGAGACTTTGCTCTAAAAGGTTCTGAAGGGTTAGTTTTCATTTCCGATATCTTGTCACTCAGCTCGGCGAGGCTCTTGATGTCTGCGAGGAGTGTATAGTCACACCTGAACCATAATTTGAGGTAGTTGATGATGCTTTTAATCATAGCTGTTTATCCTTCTGGGGTCTTAGGGAGGTAAATTTTAACATGGTTTTCGCGAATGTCCGGGTTGATCCATGTGAATATTTCTTTTTCACTATTGAGGAAGATCATATTTTCGTTGATCATGAAGAAGCCGTAGTGCTGAGATAAGGAATAGCAGGTGGCAACTATTTTTTTGGCATAAATGTGACCTCGTTCTGAGCTATAAACTTCTTTCAGGCGATTTATGGGATAATTTTTAAGATCATCGCACCATATTTCCTGAAGGTTTGCTTCAGCTTTCCCCAATATTATTTTGGGCGTACCTTCGAGTCCTTTTTCCTATCTCTTTTTATAGAGCTCCCGTTCCTTTTCTGATTTTATAGGGACGCGATGGCAAATTCTATCATTGGACTTCATCAATAAAATAATAACTAAGTACGGACTTAATTTGCAATGGCTTCAGCTAATTTCCAACAAATCACTGCTAATATCTCACCAGTAGATCGAGCTAAAAACACTGATGTCCTTTGATCACAGTCATTCCATTTTTCTGAGCCATAGAGGTGCTTGATGAACTATACTACTATTGATTTTTGATGATTGTAAAAGCAATAATATTTATTGGCAGGGGCTCATATTTTAGGCCAGGAATTAAACTATCAGTATACCGTTTAAATTAGCCGGCTTAAATTTCAACATCGTCTAAGTTGCCAATAATATTTGAATCAGTAAGGAATAACTATCTTGAATGAATCTCTCTAAAAAATTGTCATCTTCAAGTGTTTCCTCTCCAAACAAAGTCAGCTCAAACATGAATAAAATAACAGGCATGCTTTCCCTAGCCATCTCGGAAGTTCAGAGAAACCCATCTCCTCAAAAATCCCGATGCTCCTAATCTCCTGAGAAAAGGAAGAGCACCGACAGCTCTGATTGTGAGTCGATCTCATAAGTTCTCCAGAATCTCCACAGAGGATATCTTGTTATGAAACACTCTGACAAATCGGACAAGCAATCTCACAAATTCGTTTACGTTTCAACTGATAATCGTTTTCTCTGCTGGAAGTCGGTAGACAAAGAGGACGAGAAGAGATTGGAGTTAATTTCGATCAGAAAGGTCATCAAAGAAGGAGTATAATTCTACCTCAAGACTGCCAAGATAAACAATCTAAGCAACTGTCTGATGATATTTTCGGATAAAAGGAATCTCCAAGTGGAGTGTGCGACTTAGCTGGAGGCTTAATACTTCAAGTTTTAGCTTGATCAGGCCATTAGATACTCGAGAAACTTGCGATTCAACTATAAATATATGAAAGTTTGAGTAAATAAAAAATCCCACCAGTGATTATGATATTATTTTATGCTTATGCCAAAATATTTCTGACAAAAAAGAGCTGATAAGATATTTTCAGCGAAAAATGTGGATAAAAGAATGTTTAAAGGTTAAGTTAGGATAGGTATTTGACTACTTCTGATTCTAACTTTGGAAGTAGCGCATAAACCTTATCTGAGAATCTTAACATAACCCTTAGTTAATGATATGACTTGATATAAATCGTGTATCCTGTTTTGATTAAAGAAACAATAATTCAGCTATCACCATCTGTAGATCTATCAGTCCTCTTTTATCATACTCCGAAGAGTAAATGAGTCATTGTTGTAAATTGGAGAAACAGCTGCCACCAACTAACCTTTCTTCAGCTACTCATCCTTAAATGCTACTCCCCAGTAGCTCTCATTCCTGTAATAGCCGAGTGTTCCTTATACCATATCTAAAGCTACACCGATGATGTCTCCTGAAGCAAGTTGCGTTCCGTAGGTCGGTCCAGTCGAGTTACTGTTATGCCTGGTTTGCCCGTTATATATAGCCCATCCGTTGAGCCCGTCCGAAAAGGCTTCTTCTAGATTAGATACTACAGGCCGACATACTCCTATCTTGATGAGTTGACCCTTGTTAATGAAAATTTAGAAATAGTATCTTCCTCCTTCACTGAAGATCTCGGTTCCCATGGTGGTTTTGAACCCATTTCCTTCCGTCGACTTGGCCTTGAGGCATTATTGATCTAACTTAATCTTGAAACTCGTCTTTTGTGGGTTCCAATTGAATAGAGCTACATGAAAACAAAAAGTACGCGCATCAAAGCCTTCGGGAGTATTGATCATGATTTATTAATTATCTTCTTTTTCATCTGGATTGTTCATTGGGAGAGAAAATATTATAAATCAAATATCAGGCAAAAAGATAAAAGAATTAATGTTGGTGTATTATGACTATATCATCTATTTCAAGAACAAGAATCATCAATCAATTCCCCTTTCGAGCTGGTTTAGCTCCTTTCTCTCTCAACCTTCTATCCGCTCTTTGAATCTATTCTAATACCTTTTTCTCCACTTGAGATTGTTCAATGTCCCTTATTTTGTGGTAGAGAACATCCAGTCGATAGTTGGAGTCAGAGGGGAGAGCAATCTTGGGATACTCTAGTGGGTAAACATGTTTGTTACTATTCATTAATTCACTATTGATCCTGATTTATTCGAACCATGTTCCTTTGATTTCGCATAACTTTGATACCACATCCTTGCTTTTCAAGCCATCAAACTTTCTGAGTGATTTTTGTTTTGAAATGTTCTCCATTACCTGAGGTTTGATCTAAAAAATTCCACCGAGGATACTACCCGGATACAGTTTATCTGAGCCCTTATCATATAATCCCTTTTTGGCTTCTTAAATACTGATTTAAGCAAGAAGATTGCTCCTTTTCTCTAAGACAAACCCTTTGCCATATGCTCGAAATGATCGATCACCAAAGATAAGCCCTGAAACTTGGCAAGGAGGAAAATAACATTGGAATTATGATCCATTTCTCATTTTGATATAGGTAATGCCTTAATTTCCTCCTACAGCAGAGTTCAGACTGAGGTCAGCAAAGGCCACTAAATTTCCATACATTGTGAATTAAGGGCATGTCATATAAAATGAACTAATTGGAGGATGATGGCTAATTTGCTCGTAGTATATAGGAATTCCTTTTATGTAGGCTTGAAAGGTTTATCCCAATATTGGATTGAATGGTTTTAACATCACCAGCTCGAGAGTTGGAATGTTTGCAAACAAAGTTGTGATGTTTTTGATCTGGGTCAGAGGATCAGCATCGGAAACTGGAATGAGGTAGTCAGGTACTAGCCCAAAAGAAGAAGCACTTCTTTAGAGCAAAGTTCGGGGCTAAAATATATCAACAGGCAAAGAGACATTCAGAACAGACTTACCAGAAATAAGATTAGCTCCAACTTGTTTAATCACAAACATCAATGATTTTTTCTGACTTTATATGACCTCTCTATTGATAAAGACCAGCTCTTTATTTTAGTTCACTTTGAATTCTTTCTTTTTCAGCAGCTCAGACAAAATATATGAAGGAATGTAGTTGTCGTATGTCTTGGCTATTGATTGGTCAAATTTAGATCTGAGGTAGTAACGAGTATGGAGGTTATTGATGACTAACCTTACGTAATCAAGAGCAGGAATGCAAGTTGGCTTGATAGGCTTTAGCTTGAAAAATAGAGATTCCATATCCAATTCAACATCTTTCGGTATGCAGTTTTCAAGGGAATCAGCTGTTCCCATATTGTCAGCCTATTGACACTTCTTAATCGGAAGCAGATTATCACTTGGGGCTTGTTAATAGTTTTTTAAGAAAGGCTCTTTTTCTGACTTCAATAAAAGTTTCTTTCTCTGATGAACTAACATAGGGAGGTTCTTTTGCATATTTGATAGCTTGAAGTTATTCTCAAAATATCTAGCTTATTTGAACCACTTTATGAGAAATTGAGAGGAGTCTTGAATAGTATAAAAGTTTTTCCCATCGAAGCTACAGTCAACAAAAATCCTAATTCCATTGTAGCAGCGATATAATTTAACTGTTGAGCCAACGCTACAAATTAGCTTGTTATCCTTTTTGCCATTATTAATTGTTTCTTCAGTGATTTAGGCAGTATTTTTCGAGCAAAAGACAGTTACCTTTGTTAGGGTTCCCCTCTCTAGCTCGAAAAAGCTCTCTTTTTTGAAAATTCTGAAGATCTCAAAGATATTTTATTCCAGCTAAACGATATTTTCTGATATTATTGAAGGGCACCATTATTGCTGATGAAGATAGTAGTTGGTGATTGAACAAAGGTCAAGAGTTGATTTTACGAAGAGGTTGATGTGAATTCTAGACTGTGTCTTTGAGATGAACATGCACATATTTTAGCTTTAATCTACGATGCTGTAGCCTTCTCCGAATTATTTCTGAACCATTTTCTCAATGTTACTCATTTCCTCATTGTCAATGTATGATTTATCCTTTGAGTCTCGTATGCTCTTGTAAAGTTAGCCCTCTTCTCGGCTGCTTACGTTTTTAACTACGATTTCATTAGGATTTTTTTGTGGAAGGGTCTGAATGGACTCGATTACGACTGGAAACTTTTTCCCTTACTTTCCATCCTCTATTTTGCTTTCAAGATGTCTATAAAACTATTGGAATATCTAGGTGGCCATAAACTTAATCGAAACTGCTAATTTTTATTTCTGGAAAAGGTCAAAAGTCTTCTTGCTCTTGCGGATGTTGCCAAGACTCAAATTTTCTAATTTGTATTTGATCACAAGTTTTTCAGTAGACAAGGTCAGCTATTTGATATTGACAAATGCTTTAGCTTCTTTCCAACCCTCAAGGAAGCCATTGAACTTTATCTTACATTAACGCTCTAAACTTTTCTTTTATACGAGAAGAGTTCTAACTAGTGTTGTGAATATAATCACCAAACTTTTGCAGTCTAAATGTGCTATTTCTCTTGCTTATGCTGATTGCTAATCGTAAAATTATGATGAGTTGAAGGGTTGCTTATTAATCCTTGAAGCAATATATAAAAGTTTCCCTCGCGTTTAGTGGGGTATTTCTTCCTCTCGAACTCGAAATATTGCATTCATTTAATCAAATTAAGACCACAAGCTGTTATCCATCAGATTCTGTCCTCGAAACTAAATTTTATAAAGTATATAGGTTTTAAGTCTGGAAGATATTTGAGTTCTCTCGTCTATCTGGTAAATATGGTTTAAAAAGCTGTATAGGGAAGGTTTCTCCTAAATTTATCGAGGTTGATAAGGTGTTGATTGACTTAATAATCATTTACATATATATTAATTGATGGGATTCGAATAGGTAGTACCCCCTGTTCCCGACCGCGTGGCTGAACTGCACATGCTCAACAAACTCGAAAAATCATGGCTGGATCAACCCTACAATAAATACTATATCCAGGAAGATGTGCGAAGACCCAAAATGGTCTACAATACCTACAACATGCAAGTAGATGTTTCTTAAGTAAGACAAGAGGCAAATTCCTTGCTAACTGCATTTTGTTCAGTCTCTTCACGATTCCTCTGGCATATGCTACTCGAAGATTTTATGTCTATAGTGGTTGGGGACTCTCAAGAGTACCTTTTGTCAAGAAGTACAAATATTTTTACTTAGTATGACCTATTTCACTCATGACAGAACTCCTGTTTTTGAAAGAACAAAGGCTGCAAACAAAACTTTTGTTGGTGTTTGGTTCGTCTCGACCCTTATGATGAGTATCGTATTCACCAACTGGAGTTACAGAAACGACGAGAACTACGACCTCTTCTCCAAAACCGAGAAAATGCTCTGATAATCAGCAATCATCAAAAATTGACTTCTATCAATCATACCTTAATTATATCTAAATCAGCTTTTATCACTTTTTCGGCGTCCAGTAAAATAATCGGTGATCTTTTCAGACCTCTTTCTTTGAATCCTTGAATTCTTCTATGGTTAAGGTTGTTTATCCGGACTCTTAGGTTTAGGAACTTCTTTTACTTCTTCTTCAGCGTATTACTTTTGAGGATTAATTGATTTTTTAAAAGTCTACACTAACTCCTGATGATTAAAAGACTATTTCTGAGTCTTTGACTTGGAATGAGGGTGTTTGGATTCCTTTTTTCCTTTAGGCTTTTTTTCTTTGGAACTGGAAACTGGTGATTATTTTATTTAAATTGGCCTGTTTCTCGCCCCTTCAATGATTATGAAAGGATCAACAAACTAGTCATTCTTCTTCTTTTCTTTCATTGTTGGAATTTCATTCTTAGGTAGAGCCATCTGAGCCAATCTCTCTTTCATCTCAGCACAAAGAGATTAAAAAGTAGCCTTGTTTTCTTCTTTTTCTTTAGCAACTATTTATTTTT
>Ga0100378_1000574_pt1 | contig 40469 bp, 37 predicted proteins | sample CryGeymeta201502_FD_81535 | JGI IMG/M metagenome (GOLD analysis project Ga0100378, IMG submission 81535) | Groundwater microbial communities from Crystal Geyser aquifers in Utah, USA - Crystal Geyser metaG 2015-02 | ecosystem: Environmental > Aquatic > Deep subsurface > Groundwater | place: USA... | reverse complement strand
GATTCAACCAATTGTATGAAATGGATCTAGATGAATTTGATATCATTCAAAATAAATCAGCTAAAGATTTTGATAGTTTTTATAAAAAATGGAATACATATTCGGAAGATTGATTTTGTGTAGAGATATACTAATTTAGTTTCTTATGATTCGAATCCTGACATATAATTCAAAGACGAACAAACCAGAATATCTCCCAAATGCATCTTTGGATGATATACCTATATCTAAAAATAGAATGTGGATAGATATAGAAGCAATTTCCAATCATGAAATCAATTATCTAGCAGATAATTTTTCACTCCATCCACTTGCTTTGGAAGATACAAAAAATCAAAATCAAAGACCAAAGATTGAAGAATATGGCGATTATATTTTTATAGTTCTGCACACGATTCATTTCACAAAACCACATAGCATAAAAATACGAGAAATTCATTTTTTCTTTAATGAAAACTTTCTGATTTCTATTCACCAGCATCCAGAGCAATCAATTGAAAGTGTAATCGAAAAAAATAGCATATCCGACTTTTGCCTATTAAGATCAGGAATAGACTCACTTCTTCATTTAGTCTGTGACCAAATTGTAGATTCTAGTTTTCCAATATTAGATGGGATATCAAAAGAAATTGCTAAATTAGAATCCTCACTATGGAAGGATCAAAATAAAAACTTAGTAGAATCTACCTTATCTATCAAAAGAGCCCTTCTAAAAATGAAAAGAACCTTATCTCCACAAAGAGATGTATTTCAATATCTATCAAGATATGATTCAAAATTTATTTCAGAGAAAGTTCGACTCTATTTTAGAGATGTCTTTGATCACTTAACACGAATTCATGAATCTATAGAACTAGAAAGAGACTTGCTGGGAAACTTACTTGATGCTTATTTCTCTCTTGTATCTCAAAAAACTAACGAAACCGTCAAAAATCTTACTCTAGTTTCTTTCATCTTTCTACCCTTGACATTCTTAACAGGATTTTTTGGAATGAATTTTACCAATATCCCTTTTGATAATGATTCATTACTTTATTTAACAATTTCATTGGTAGGAATTCTTCCTATTGGATTTTTAATCTATTTCTGGAAACGGAGATGGCTCTAGGTCTATCATTAATCGATTCAACCAATCTTTTTTAAGAAATCTATACGAATACAAACAACCTAAGGACATAACCATAGCAGTTAACATCCACCATGCTGATAAAGGACTAATTCCATAATTTAGTTTAAAAATGTAAATTGAAAAAGCACAGGTCCACATCACTATGTTTGACACTACCATCACCCATACTGTATCTCCAGCTCCTCTCAATATACCACCTAAAATATTATAAGTTGAATCGAAGAAAAAATATACACAAGATATTCTAAGCATTGTGGAAGCATACCTTTGAACTATTTGAAAGGATTCATACTTAGATTCTGGAGAGAATAATAATACAAGAAACTCATTAAAACTTAATTATACAATAGTAATTAATAAAGAATAAATCCAAGCAAGCTTCAATGCTGAGTATGCTGATTTCAAAGCGGAAATTTTATCTACCTCACCTAAATACTTACCAACTTGTCCTCCCACAGCTTGCGCAATTCCAAGAAGGGGAATAAAGCAAACCATATCCCAATTCAAAACTATAGTAGTCGCAGCTGCAACATCCGCAGAGTAAGAATACATTATCATAGTAAAAAATAAGAAACCGGAAACATTGACCATCATTTCTATACCTGATGGTAGACCGTAACGAAGTAGTTTGTTCAATAACTTCTTCACGAATAAAGGTTTAATTCTTGTGTGATAAATAGAATGAATCTCATTTGAATAGAATTTTAAACTTAAAATTAAAATAGGAAATAAACTTGCTATCAAAGTTCCTATTGCTGCTCCCTTAATTCCCATTGCTGGCATTCCAAATTTTCCAAATACAAGAATATAAGTTATTGGTAAATTGAAAATAACTGCACATAAGGATGCATAAGTAACGATTATTGTCTTACCAATACCGATAAAAAAAGATGCTAGTGCAGTTCGTACTGACATTGTTAGTATAGTGAAGCTTAGAATCGAATAGTATTCCATTTCTTTATTCATCAATGCGTCTTCATGTCCAAAAAATAAAAATAGTGAAGGAGCCGCCAATTGACTTAAAAGAATGAGAATCGGAGTTAAACCAAACGAAAGAATTAGTCCTTGGTAAACTGTTTGGATTGCTTTTTCATTTTGTTTTGCACCAATATATTGTCCTACAAGTGATGTGATTTGTCCCATTGTTCCTAGGACTAAGGTACTAAAAACATATTGCAATATCCCACCACTTAACGTTGCTGCCAAATCTTCAATGCTCAATCTAGAAAGAAAGAAACGATCACTGAAGATCATAAAAACATCCATTGCCTGGGAAATAAAGATTGGTAAGGCTATAGGTGTAAGCTCGAAGATAGAGCCTTTAGTATTTTCTTTCAAATTCAATAGTTTTTTTTGATTGGTAGAGGCCATTTGAACATGAAATTTTTTTGTGGAATTTCATGAAACATTATTTCATGTTATGGGGAAGAGACACAACGAATGTAATTAGCAGTATTTTTGCCGTTAAAATCATACAATGAATTGATTGTTGTGCCAAAATTCACATACCATGCATTGTTGGATGGTGTGACTGGAGCATAAGAAGTAGATGACCAATAAAAACCAGAAGTGGTACCTGAAGAAAATACTTCATTAATGGTCGGCTTAGAGCCAGTAACTTTAAAGTCCATTAAACTAACCAACTCTGTTCGATTCGGAAGTCTCCAACTTCTTCCGGCTAAATTCAAGCCGGAGCAGTAACTAAGTGCTACTGCCCACAAATCTGGTACAGAACTTCCCGTACAGTCTTGATTGTAGAATTTTCCTTTTTCGCATTTCTGCCAATAAAGTCCTGTAGTTTGATCTTGAACCGTACCATCTAAATTGTCTTTGAAATTTATTGCATCCGGTAACACAGGTGAAGAAACACAACGTGCGTGATAATTACTAATTCCATTGTTTGCATATGAATTTCCATTAGAAAGATCTAAATACCAACCGAATGTTGTGTTGGTCGGATATGGCGTAACGGACCAATAAGCAAAATTTGATGAGTTAGGGAAAGCAATAGAGTTTATCGTTAAGCTTCCCTTACTTGCATCATTCAAAGTTAGTAATTCCTTCATAGTAGGTAGGCGCCAATTTTTAGATCCTGCAAATCCTGCTCCTGCATTTACAGTATTGGCAGCTTCACATAATGTCTTTGCAGTATTTAAATCAGGGGATAGTAATGCACCTGATGTACAAGTTGCCCCCGATAAACCTTCTGAACAAGATTTCCACACAAGACCTGTTGCCTTATCTTTGGAAACATAGTCATTGGGATATTCTGAATTAGCAATTGGTGAATAGGAATCAAATTTGATACCTTTTTGGAGATTGCCATCATCCCCTGAAGCATAAGAAATAATTTGTCCTGTTTGTAAAGGTTGGTAGGAATATATTCCTCTCAGATTCAAACTATTTTGACTACCTGATTTTGTACCGATCGCATTGAAGCTATGGCCAGCAGCTGACCAAATGGGAAATGGTTCTTTGAACAGAAGTGAAGTCTCTCTAGGGTAAGTATCATCTAAAGTAAAATAAATAGACGTGTCTGGTATCCTGGATAGTATCAAAACATTCTGTGGGCTTTCATAATACTTTGCTGCAGGATCAAAGAAGAGTGTTACACGACCAAATAAGGAATAACCACAATGAGGCGTATAATCATTGATTAAATATTTAGCGGTTAGAATTTCATGGAAGCCAACAGCAGTAGAGTCACAGGGATTGTTCTTTGGCCCAGGTATACAGACCTCAAAATTAAGAAAGACTAGAAGCAATAAAATACAATCACTGGGTTTCATATTTATTGCTCTATAGATAAATCTAGGTTATTATTACATTATTATTTTAGTCATTAATTATTTGATCTTTTCAAAATAATTAATAATGGATTTTTGGAAATAGTTTTGCCATAAATTAGGATCCATACTATTCCCATCTTCGTCTTCCCACTGGTATGTATTGTCCGAATATTTTGCAAGACTCATGTAAAAAATTGGATATTTCTTCGCATCTAATGGACGAAGCGTAACCGAACCAATATTAGAACCAATAATTTGAAAATTTATTTCTTGATTACTTGAAATATCTTTTGATTTTATAGAAATCGGATTTTGCATTGTAAATTGAATTTTTTTTGGCCAGTCATTGATATCTAATTTAGGATTAGTCCAACCTAATTCAATATCGGATGAGAGCTGCGATATATTTTGAAATCTAGATTCAATTCCATTCCACATCATGGATGAAATCATTTGGATATCCTCTAGATCATCTAGACTTGTTTGGATTCTAATTTTTTTGCTTGGTTCCATAACTCATCCATTTCAGAAAGATTCATTTCTTTGAGTGATTTTCCTAGTTCTATACTTGTTTTTTCTATGTATTTAAATCTAGTAGAAAATTTATTGTTTGTTTTGCGAAGAGATGTTTCGGGGTCTATGCCAAGATGCCTTGCAACATTAATAATAGAGAATAGAACATCGCCCATTTCATTTTCAATCTTGGATTTCAAATCATTCGGAATGAGTTCTTTAATTTTCTTTTTATTTGAATTAAGTTCTGATACATTTGAATCCTTCCAACTCTTCAAAGCTTCGAGTTCCACTTTTAATTCGGAAACTTCTTCCCACAGCTTGTCAATGGGTTCCTGCCACTCTTCCCAATCGAATCCAAGTTTTGCGACCTTAGATTGAATCTTCTCTGATGTAAGAATAGCTGGAAAAGCCCTTGGAATAGAATCCAAAACAGATTCGAACACATTGTTCCCATTTGATTTAGATAATTTTTCTTTAGATTTTATATCTTCCCATTGGGTAACAACTTTTTCAGCTGAGTCAACCCCTGATTGATCACCAAATACATGAGGATGCCTGCGAATTAATTTTTCAGAGATTCCATTGATCACATCTTCTATGTTGAATTGACCATTTTCTTCCGCTAAGCGAGCATGGAAGACGGACTGAAATAATAGATCGCCTAACTCTTCCTTAAGTCCATCTGTATCATTCAGCTCGATAGCATCAACAACTTCATAAGATTCTTCTAAAAGACATGGAATTAATGATTTATGATTTTGTTCCAGATCCCAAGGACAACCATTCTTTCCTCGAAGAGTTGCCATGATAGATTTTAACTGATCCATAGGATGAGAATTATCTTTATTCTTTTTTTGTTCTTCCATTGTCCCTTTTTTACTTACTTTTATTTTAATTTACCGGTTCTATTCAATTATGGAAAATAACTGCAGCAATAATCAGATAAACTGAGGACTTTCATTTTAAACTTTGATTGAGCAGGCACATCAAAATTATCACCAGCAGTTATCTTCTTCCAGTTAGTGGATCCTGGCAAAAGAACTTCTAATTCGCCTTGAAGGATATCCATATTCTCAGCTGCATCTGTACCGAACTCATACTCTCCTGGAAGCATAACGCCCAAGGTTTTCTTCTCGCCATTAGCAAAAATTACAGTACGACTTGTAACTTTTCCATCAAAATAAAAATTAGCCTTCTTTACTATAGAAACATTTTGAAAATTATCATCCATTATTCATTCTCCAATTCTCTAGAACTAGGATTTCGAAATGAAGCTACCCGTAAATAAGCAATTTCAAAGGAATTAGACAATTTACTATTGAAATAAAAGTATCAAAAACATTAAAAGGCAAAGTATAGATTTAAAAATTTTAAAACTGATACCCCGCTCCTATATAAGTTAAATCTGTTGTAGCAACTATACCTTGAAATTCATCTGATTTTATTATTTGTTGTGATTTTTCATATTCGAGAAAGATGTAGAATTTTTCAAAATTATAACGCAAACCAATAGAAAAAAACGATCGATTGGATGAATTTGAACTTTTCCCTAGTATTCCCATCCCATAACCCACAGATATATAAGGATCTATATTATTCCAAGGAATGAAGTGAAGTGTAAGTCCTGCGTCTAAGTAAGTTTGGTTTACAACCAAAGTTCTAAATTGGCTACTCAGTAAACTTGCATTTACTGCAGTATTTGCAGTTCCTCTAGCTGAAGGAATGAATGGTAGTTGAGGATTGTTGAGTGCACTATTGAGTATTAGTATTCGTGAATAATAATTTGTACTTTCAGGATCAAATTTAGAAACAATATTTGAAACACCTGCAAAAAATCCAAAATATCCAGAATCGGTAAGATATTCGCCTCTTCCTCTTACAGATATAGACTCGCCCTTATCGAAAATATAATCCACCTTGCGATTGTTTAGTGCATCAAATAACTGAGGGAAAGTTGTTAACAAAGTTATATCACTGTCTTCTAATCTTGTACTTAGAAGACTGTAAGGGATAACCAAGCTATCTCTTTTAAGATAAATTTCAGAGGAACCTATTCCATAAGCCAGGTGAAAATTCCATTTTGGTCCAACAAAAGCAGAGGGTTCCGTTGGTTTCTCTAAGACTTGCTCTTCTGTTTTAGGTAACTCAAGAGGCTGGAGATTTTTAGGAGGAGTAGGAATTTGAACTAAAGGACTAGTCTTTGAAAAGCTGTTAGGTGATTTACCAAACACTCTCTCACGGATTAAGTGATGAGAAGATGCCTCTTGGCTCCCTAGTTCAGGTACTAGCACATCATAAAATTTTCGTTCCTCTAGGAGAAAGGGACCAGAGTATCCTTCTATTGGATGGTAAGGAAGCGGATGCCATGTTTTTAAAGCAGGATTGGTGTGACGAGACTCTTGTTTCAATTTTGCAGGTAGCTGTTGAGGTTTTGTTTGGTTCTCCGGAGTGATTTCAACCTCGTCTGAATTCTCAGTAGAACTAGGAGCAGGCTTGGTTTCTATCCCAAGCTGAATGTATCTATAGATTCTTTCTTTAAAGCGGTATTTGGATTTGTCTTGGGAATCAAGCGAAATGGGAACATCTGGTGGAAATAGATAAAAGATTTCCTTCAATAAGAAAACTTGCGGTAGTTTTTCAGAATCAGCTTCGGGAAGAGATTCAGTCTCCTGCCAACCTTTAGGGTATAAATTGAGTGGTTCTGCACTCTCTTGCTTCTGGTCTTGGATAGGAGAAGCTTGGGGCTCTCCAGAAGAATCAGTAGGAATGGGGGATTCTTGTTTGGGGGATATACTTTCTTGGGGTAGTAAATTACCAACGCTTCCCAGGCAGGCTATGATAAATAATATTCTGACTATTATATCCTTATTCATTTAACCAATAGAAATGGAAAAATAATAAGAGTCAAGCAGAATGATACTAAACTTATACGACAACTAACAGTGGATTTTTAGTTCTGTTCTACATAAAAAATCTACATTGTAGAACAGAACAATAAAATAAGAAAATCTAAAGTCTTATACTCTTTCTACAACCATAGATCCAGCAATACCACCATGCGCACAAGCTGTAACTAGAACTTTCTTAGCAGAAGGATCTTCTTCAAAATCCATAATCGCATTGTGAAGTAATCTCACACCAGTAGCACCAAATGGGTGACCAATTGCAATAGAACCACCGTTAGGATTGATGTGTTTCTCATCAAATTTCTTTTCCCAATCTAGTCCTGTTCTAATTTTGATTTCTTCCAAAGCAGCAACTGCTGTAGCAGCAAATGCTTCGTGGATTTCTATAAAATCAATATTTTCGATTTTTTCACCTAGCTCTTCTAATAAACTAACAGTTGCTTCTGCTTGTCCAAGACCCATAAGGTTAGGATCAACACCTTTCATTTTAAATCCAGAAACAGATGCTAGTGCTTTTAAACCTAATTCTTTTGCCTTATCTTCAGCAGCAACAATTAGACCAGCAGCTCCATCCGACCTTGGGCTTGCATTGAATATAGAAAGTGTAGGGCCATGAGATTTCTTTAAGTATTTAGCATACTTTTCTTTGAACTGTTCGAATTTCATCTGTGGGTTTTCGAACATCAACATCGCTCTTCCCATACGAGTAGGATTTTTAACCAAACCTTCTCTTAGAAGAACCGCTTCATCAGCTTGCAGGGTAGAACCATCATCATCTTTGAATTCCATAATGTACGGTTTGTATTTACCTTGTTCAGTAGATTCAAATGCTCTTTTGAAAGATTCGAATGCAACCTTATCTTGGATTTCACGAGATAGACCATAATTTTGAGCAAGAATTTCTGCTGTTACTTGCATACCAAAAGAAGTCTCTCCATCACCAAGACCATCTTCTAAGGTGTCTCTCAACTCAACGCCTTCTGGAAGATTATCAGGTAATACTTTTTTAAGAGAATCAAGGGAGTTCGTTTTTTTATTAAGCCTAGCATTCTTAACAACAAAAGGCATAGAAGTCTGAGATTCTTCACCAATCACTAAAAATACTTTACCTTCGCCAAGCATGATTCTTCTAGTAGCTTCAGCAACTGCTTCAAGCCCAGATACACAGTTGTTAGCAACTGTTAAACAAGGGATATCCATAGGAAGACCTAAAAGGTTTGCAATCACACGTGCGGAATTAGGAGCATTGGAAAATCCTTCTCCAACAATAACGCCATCGATATCCGCAGGCTTTAATCCGCTTCTCTTCATAACTTCTTCACCGACCAATTTTCCTAAATGATGGCCTGGGTATTTAGCAAGTGCCTTTCCAATTTGTGCGAAAGGTGTTCTTGCAGGCGCTGCTAAGATAATTTTCTGATTGATTTTCATAATACAACACTCCTATGGCTTCGATTGAGCCAAATTTATTTTATAGCGATAAGATAGGCTATAAATTTCAGACTTATTTCTGCACCTCTTTCGTCAAGGAATTGAAATAATTGCCAAGATTAAAAAGAGAACAAATATCAGATTGCATCAACTATTGCTACTTTAGATCTAGATTTTTAGGATGAAATTTTTCATCATCTCTGAGAAAAAGCATTGTTACATCATCTTGGAACCCAGTATCTGCAACAAAATCGAATAAGTATGTATAAACATCGTTGAGCTTATCTTGCAGATCACCTTCTGTTTGCTTTTCTAAAATATCCCGGAAACGTTCTTCTCCAAAAACTTCTTTCTCATTGTTGAAAGATTCAAAAATTCCATCCGTAAAGAGATAGAGCGAATATGGCTTTGTTATGCTAATCTCTTGCGAAAATAATTCAGTATCATCATGAATTCCTAAAATTCTAGATTGAGGCACTAAGACAATAGTCTCTTCTTTAGTTATCAAGTATTGGTCTGGATGGCCGGCCGAAGCGTAACGGAGTTTCTGGTTTTTTCGGTCAATTTCTACAAAAATTGCAGAGGCATAGAGAGGAGAATCTGAAAAGGATGCGATTATCGTTCGATTTATCTGTCTTAAAATTTTTTCAATAGGCATATCTCTTTTCTTAATTCGATCTAGTTCCGCGCGAATAGACATAGTTACTAAGGCAGCCTGAATTCCATGTCCAGTTACATCACAAACGAATGCTCTAATCCTTCCATCATCCATTATAGATAAATCATATAAATCACCACCCACTCGATCACGTGGGAGGAAGGAACCTGCTATTTGAAAATTAGGAATAACGAAACTCTCCAAATTAGGTAAGGTGGCAAGTTGTATGGAACGCGCAAGTTCAAGATCATTAGAAAGATTTTGTAAATTGAGTGATAGTTCAGAAGTCTTTTCTTTAACTTTTCTTTCTAGGTTTCTATTGTATTGTTTCTGCTTGCGAAGTAAACGAAGGACAAAATGGTCTCTTTCCGATTTATAATTATAAACTTTTCGACCCATTCCCGCAGTAACGATAATTAGGATAAAGGATGAACTAAAAAGAAAAGAGTAGTAAGAAAAATCATCTCCTACATCAAATCCTGCTAAAGATAAAATGATAGGAAGAAATCCTATAAATAAAATTGATAAAGCAATAAAATAATATTTAATTATATTATCTTTTTTAAGAGTAAAAAAACTAAATCCAGTAAGTGATAAAATTGAAATCAAATTAAATGTGTGAGCAAGATTATAAATTATATATTGAGGCTGATAAATATGTAAAGCCAGCAGAATCAGTAAGGAAAACTTTAAACTAATTAAAAACATTTTTATCTTAGGTGAATTTTCATTTAGAGCTAAGATTCTCGAAAAAAGATAAATCATAGAAATATTCGTAACTATATTAAAAGAGAGATAAGCGCGTGATTGAATGATCGGATAATCTGCATACAAATACATATATCCAAACCCATAACCCACAAATACAGATAAGAAATATAATAGTAAAGTTAACCCTGAGAGTAAAAAACTAAACTCACTAGTAAAAGCTAGAATAATAACATTATAAATTAAAATTGCTATAGAAAATCCGAAAAATAAACCAAAGAATAAATTATCTCGAGAAGTATATTCCGTAAAATGATTCTTATCTAGCAATAATATCTTAGAGTTCAAGGATGCGGAAGATTGAATTCTTAGGTATATAGTATTTTCTGAATTCCTTTCTAGAGAAATTGGAAAAGAAAAATATCTTGTTTTAATTAATCTATCATTATATGGAAAAGTATCTCCTTGCTTTAAGGAATTTTTTAAAATTCCATTTTCATAATGGAATTGTTCTATAGAATCTAAACTTGATAGATCAAGTAAATTTACTGCTTCTACTAAGTCATTACTAGGATTATCAATAATTATTTTCATCCAAATTACATCATTTGAATATCCATATGGTAGTTTAGATGTCGTTAATTCTGTCCAATTAGAATTTTCTAAAACCCTAATTTGCTCTAAAGAGCTTACTGGATCAGAGAGGTGAAATATCATTGGCTTATCTATTGCCTCTAGATGAGATTTATTCAAACCGCTTTGATTTGAATTAATTATTAATGCAAAGATAAAAATTAATATTAAAATTGAAAAGATTGATATAATGAAAATAGAGAATGAATTCAAATGAATCGATTTTTTCAAAATTATCTTCTTATTTCATCCAGATAAGCTAAGAAAAATAAATATATATAAAATTTGAATAAATTCCTAACTTTCGTGATTTTAATTCCAAATCCAGGCGGCTTATCAAATAATCCTTTTGGATTACTCCAAACAACTTCTCCACCGCATGAAACTCCGCCAAGCATAGTATGAAATTCGATTGTGACTTCCTCTTTCGCGGCTAGCATTTCATTTGAAATTAGATACATTCCAGTTCTAGATAAATTGAACATTTTAGTTGATTTAAATATCTTGTTATATTCTAAGTTAGCATTTAAATCAGTTAAGTAGCGAGCTGAATATTTTTCATTTAGAAAATTCAAAACCCATTTTTCGTCTGTTTTTCCTTGTACATATTCAAAAAGTATTCCCGCTTTTACAAGTGATTCCTCAACTTTATCTCGTGAAATTGTCTCTTCAATTCTCAATACAGTTCCAATAACAGGAATAACCTTTACAATATTTTCATCAACGAAATAGAGTTTCATCTCTATCTTTGCATCAGGAAGAAACACCATGACCATGGATTCTGAGAGAGGCAATAAGCATCCTTTAGAAGAAATATTTTCAGTTAAGCCATAACCAGCTAACCCAAGCTCATAGCTCCATTCAATCTTAATAGGCAAGGACTCACGTCTGGAGAGTCTCCAGCCTCTACCCAAAATTGAAAGGTAGGGCATTGCCAATTCTTTCCTTATGATATAAGCAAGAGAAGCAATTAGAATTGATATTAAGAATAAAAGAATTGTATAATCAGAGATATGGAAGTTATAAGAAAGAAAACCAAACCAAGAAAAGAATATAAGAAAAATCGAATAGAATAGGAAACAAACTCCTAAAATAATAAAACTAACAAAAGACCATTTTTGGATTTTAAGCATTCCGATTGCAACTGCAAATAAGAACACATTGAACAAGATCTGAAATATATTATAATGGTGGAGAATTCTTGAAAAATCATAAAATGGAATCGTTTTTGAAAGGGCGACGAGAGCATAGCCCAATATTGGAATAGATCCAATTAATATAGATGAGATAATTATAATATTAGGAATTCTTCTCATTGATTTGTATTAAATCTCCATTGAAATTCTATTCCTGTTATATGGTCAAATCCCATGTTAGCTTGTTCTCGATTAGACGAAGAAAAGCTTTTAATTATACCTTCCCCATTGAAAAAGTATAAATCAGCCCAGTGAATAGCATAGAATAAGAACAATCCTGCGCCTATATATTTTTGGTTAATCTGTGCTGTATCGTATTTAAGTTTCTCTGTCTCTCGCCTATCTCTAAAATAGAATACTTCTAATGGGGAACGATTCTGAAGAATGAAATACAAATTAACTGGATCATTCCATACATCACTTGCAATTCTATCGCCCCGGAGTTTTTCCGAATAACCAATATAAGCTAAACTTGGCATGGCTATCCAATAGAGACTTGCATCCATCCAGTTCTCTTTCTTATATTGAATATAACCTGGAATCCAAGATTGGTAATTTGAGAATCCTACCATGGTTTCTGGAGAAATTTGTTCTATTGATTTATCCTGAGCCAGATCGATTTCTTTATTAGAATCTTTGTGAATCATAATTTCTTTTGCTTCTGAAAATTTTCCAGGCTTCCCAAATCGGTTCTTGGCTGCAACTTGGATAAAATATTTACCTGGTTTCAATGAAAGATTTGCAGAATTTGTTTCGGTCGGCAAATCTTTTTGGAAATTGTCGCTTTTAATTTTTACAACATAACCTTTGTTTCCTGATACTTCTTTCCACCTAATAACGAAGTCCTTTTCTTGGGCTATGAGTTCGAATTGAACTATAAACAAAGAAAATAGAATTAAAAGTTTTAGTATCTTCATTTATTCGATCACCGGTGCTTCTAATTCACTAGAAAGTATGATTCGAAATTGTATATTTCCTGAACTAAGTGATTCTTGGTCACTTGCTACAGCCCTAACTTCCCATGAAAAATTTCCTATGTCAAGAAGAGTAAGATCATTGAGGATAAATTGGTTAGTATTGAGGAATTTTCGAATTAATTCCTTTCCTTCCGAATTCCCTTCTCTTAATATAAACTCATATTTCTGTGCTGAGGAAACTTTGTTCCATCGGAACACCAAACGATCTTTATTCGCCATATCCACAACAGAGAGAGGATAAATTGGTTTTGGTTTGCTTAGTTCCTCTTGAGATTTAGGGGATTGAACAATTTTCACATTTTCTTTGACTTCAGATGTTTGAATTTCTACAACTTTCTCTTGCTCAGGCTCCAAAATCACAACTTTAAACCTTTTCCATTCAGAGCTTGTACTGGATCCAGGAAGGGAACCATTCCCTATAACTTTCCAAGAATAATCTCCACTTGGTAGGGAGAGTGATAAAGAGTTGCGAAGTGAAGTTTTTTCCAAAAAGGTTTCCTTATTCTGTGGATCTTTGGAAATAATTAATTTATAATCACTAGCAAGTTCTGATTCATTCCAAGAGAAAGGAACAAACTCTGAACTATCTAAGCTTATTTCCTCATTTTCTAATGGACTAATACTTTTAATTTCTTCAAGAGATTTTATCTTAAATCGCTTTGTCAATGAAGCGGTATTACTAGCCTTAACTTTCCAGTAATAATTTCCGTCGGAGAGTAATAACTTAAGAAAAGGTTTATTCGTTGTTTGTTTAAATAATATTTCTCGGAAGAAAGGATCAGAGGAAAGTATAAATTCTTGGTTCTCAGATTCTTCATTTTTCCAGAGAAATTGTATATTGAGAGATTCCTTTGATCCAACAAAATATCTAGAATTATCTGTAGGTGATATAGTCTCAAGAGTTTCGCCTAAGTCTTGAATTTCTGCTTTATCTAATTCAATCAAATGTCTTTCCGAATAAAGATTTTTTTCTTTTAAAGTTTGGATTTCAATTTTTCCATTTGAGAATATTTGAATCAAATCAGATTCATTTCCAAAGATACGAATGAGTTGCTTAAAATATATAGAAGTTTCTTCCCCCTTCCGAATTTTAATATTATCTTTATTGTTTGGATCAACGACTAAGGAACCACGAAGCAGTTGAATTTCTACTTCATCATTGATTATATTCAATACGATCATACTAAAAGGATCTAATTCGATTCTTGTTCCAGAATTCAAATTAATAATTGCTTCAGCTAATTCATCAGTACGGATGGAATCAAAATTTCTCACTTGCTCTTTCTGAACAACATCCGACCAGATAGATGAGGAAGAGTTTCTTCTTTGAGCTACACGATTTCTATAGACTACAGTTCCAACTATTTCTCTATTGGAATCATTGTTTTGTAAATCTATAAATACGAATAAGACTAAGCTAACAGTAAAAATACTCAAAGATAGTAAAATTACTATCCAATCCCTTAAATTGAGCTCTAAGTTTGAAAATATGGAAATTTTTAATTTACTCATAATTCTCTTCATTCTGTATATTTGGAATGCCTACTAAAATTCTTAGGCTCGCTAGATCTTTAGGTCGACTGCTATCAGATACTTTCCCGAGAACTGCATAAGTTTGTTGAGGCTTCTCCTTTCCTCTTACCATGATTTCTTTCATGGGCAGACAATCATATTCACCATCTAATTGCAAATAGGTGCTTTCTGAGATAAGAATATCAGTACCGAAATCTTTATTTAAATATTCCACACGTGAAGCGAGATTCACTGCATCACCAATTACTGTAAATTCTAAGCGCTTTTGTGATCCTATTTGACCTGCAATCACTGGTCCCGAATTGATTCCACATCCTATTCGAATGGGATTATTTCCTTCTCTTACTAACTTTTCATTTAAGGAAATTAATGCCTTCCTCATCAGAAGAGCTGAGTCCACAGCATTCTTGGGATCAGATTGATTCGAAACTACCGCTCCCCAATGAGCCATTACAGCATCACCTATAAACTTATCCACTATGCCACCTGTTAGATGAACGCAATCTACCATCTGAGTAAAATATTCATTTAGGATTTCTACGACTTCTTCAGGTTCTTTGGACTCACTCATAGCGGTGAAGCTTCGTATATCTGAAAAAAATACAGTGCAATTCTTCTTCTCGCCACCTAACATTATTTCTCCCTTAAGCGCCCTTTCCGCAATCTCAGGATTTACAAACTTTCCAAACTCCTCTTTAATTCTCTGTCTCTCTAAGAGTCCACTCGCCATATGTTTGAAGGAAGAAGTAAGCATGCCAATTTCATCATTTGTTGTCGGTTCAATATCCAGTTCAAAGATACCTTTCTCTATTTTTTCTGTAGCAGAGACTAGGCGAATAATAGGAATTGAAAGGGTTTTGGCAAAGAGGTAAACTAAAAGAAATGCAAGAGATAAAGTCATGATCAATAGAAGTAAATTTTGATTTTGGATTCTGTAGACTGCTTCAAAGGCTTTTTCTTCAGGAACAGAAGATATTATTCCTAAACCGTAAGTATCTATAATTCTAAATGATCCAAGGTAAGAGATAGATTTATGTTCAAACTTTTGTGAACCATTGTCTATTCCAGATGATAGCATTTTTTCTATAATAGGAAAATTACTTAGATCTAATGCATCTTGAGTTGAAAATATTTTATTTCCTTGGGAATCGACAATATGCAACTCAAAAAAATCACTCTGCTGAGAAGATCGAATGGAATCTAAAAAGTAACTTGGTGTTACAAATTGAACGGTAGTTGTATCATCTAACTCTGGCTTAGGAGAGACTAAAGCAAGCATAGGATAATCTATGTATTTAGTTATATTTAAAATATAAGCGGAACCTAGTTTAGAACGATTCAGCAATTCCTTTCTTTCTTCTAATAATGAAATGAACTTATCTTCAGAAAATGGATAATCTTTTAAATAACTTGAATTGAAAAAAGAAAAATTCTTTAGAACTGTGTCCTTTTTTAAAATCTGAATCGAGACTACAGATGGATTATTTAAAAAATATTTCTCTTCAAGTGATTTAGTATTGCCCGAAGCGCTGTTCATCTTTGTATTTGTAAAAATATCAGCCCTGTAAATGAGATTTTCAATATCAGATTTGACAACATCACCTAGTAACCTAGCAAGACTTAAGTTATAATCTTGGATCATTACGGAAATTGTTTCTTTGAAAAAAATCGAAGCAAAATAAATCATAACCGAAATAGATAAAGTCAAGAGTATAGTAGTGATCCCTAGTAATTTGAATCGAATACTAAATTTTGTATGTACTTTTTGTACAGTAAGATTGCTGGTTGATTCGATTTTTTTAAATAAGATAGGAATGTGATAGTTTGGATTTAAATAATTCAAATACTCACAGACTATTCGATCTGATTCTAAAATATCTTTTCTGCTGAATAATTGAAGAAGAACAAGCTCAGGGGAAGCATGCAAAGGTCTTAGAAATAAGATTGGCAGTAAGGTTTCTAATTCCGTCTTGAGAGACTCAGGAACAATTAATAGAATGTCCCCTTTTTCAGATTTTTGCCGCATAAAATAAGCAAGCTTTTTGAAATATAAAAACTCTTTTTTAATAATTCTGCGATGGTCTATTGGAAAAATTGTAGTTTGATTCTTGTTAAAGGATTGAACTGCATTTAACAAATTGCTTCGTGTCGGTGAATCTTCTGGATAATAACAAAATACTTGGTTCTCTTTATTGGGAGAAAGAAACTTTTCGGAAATAGTTGGTATCTCATGGAAATTATCAACTGATAATATTTTAATCTTAAGGGAAGCCCCTGAAGGAAAATTGATACCTAAAGATTCCATTGCTCCATTAGATTTAAAATCCATTCAGATTCCACGAATTTTTTGGAAAAAATTTATTATTCTAGGCCTTTTGGCTTATTGCCGTTTGGCATTTTTTATAGCATTATAATTACGAGGTACTAAGATGAATTATATAAATAAATTTAAGTCTCTTGGATTGTTGCTTGTTGGATTCAGCTTAGCCTTCTCTTGTGCTTCGAAAGAAGATCCTAATTATTTATGGCTAATGGCTATCTTGCAACCCGTTGCTCCTGTTGACGGTTCTTCTCAGAGTTTACCTGGGACAGATAGTACAGATGAAACTACCTTCTCTATGACAATAGAAGATATCAATGGTGGTTCCGATTTTCTCTTTGAAAATACTACAACCTACCCACTTCGGATCAAAGTTCGGGATCTCATCAATCCTATTTCAGGAACACTTGTACAGATTATTGAATTGGATCATCAAGATGTCGCAGGTAACGCAGTGTTCAAAGCGATAACAGATGAATCAGGGAATGTGACTGGTTCTTTTACCATCAACAATCGAGAAGAGCCAAAAGTTCAATTGCAAGTTACCTATCTTGCTAAAGACTACTTCTTCGAAGTAAACCTTCTCAATGTTGTTGAATTAAGCCGCGATATATATCTTTTTACCTCCCCGCTTACTCAGGTAGCACCACCCATTCAAGATGCAGATGGTGATGGTATCCAAGATTCAGATGATGAATATCCTAATGATGCAACTAGATCAACAAAACTTAGAATCCCAAGTGAATCGTTTTATACAGTTTGTTATGAAGATTTATTTCCTAAGATGGGTGATGCAGATTTCAATGATTACATAGTTCGTGTCTTCAATGAAGAAGATTTAGACTCTCAAGGACGCATAACACGTATTCGTGGGTATTATACTCATGTAGCGAAAGGTGCAGGATACAACCATACTCTACATATAAAATTTCCCAAATCGGTATCTGGTAACCTTACCTTAAAGAGAACTAAACCTAATGGTAGCGAATACTATTCCAATTCATCTTATTTGCAAAAAGATGAAAGTCTCATGATCCTTCCTGAAAGCAATACAACCATTTCTCAATCTAATACAAACCAAGGACAGAGTTTTACTCTCGGCGATAAGGCTGAGTGGGAATTGGTCTTAGACAACCCTGTTCCTAAATTAGAAATGGGAAATGCTCCCTATGATCTATTCATCCATGTAAAAAACACCAATTTGGACATCCATAGGCTTGGTTTTTATAAGAATGCGGATGGCAGTGACAAATATTTAGATCCAGCTGGTTTTCCATGGGCATTCTTGATTCCTGGTGAATTTTCTTGGCCTCTGGAAAAGAAAAATATCAACAATGCTTACTCTTTCTTTGATGATTGGTATATCTCCTCTGGAGTGAATTATAAGGAATGGTATTTAACTAAAGATACTTCTCAAGTATTTTCATTCTAAGTATTTTCTTCTTGTCAACGGACTCTAATCCAATTAGAGTCTTGTTGAATGCAGACAGTTCAAACAAGGGAATATTTTATTGACCTAATTGATAGCCTGTCTCCCTTATTAAGTATAGATAAACAGGGAAAGGTTTCATTTTGTAACCTATCATTTAGGCAAGAATTTCCCAGATTACAAGATCCCATAGGCAAAGACTTTCTAGATCTCTTCAATCTAAACCAAGATGACTGGCAGATTTTACACAAGAGCTTGCTTCATGCAAGAAAGCGTTCTATCCTAAATAAAGAATTTCATTACGATAATAAAACCTACGGCTATAGTCTTAAGCCTTCTAAAAATGAAATTTTATTCTTACTTAGAGATATTACTGACAATAAAAAATTAGAAAAAAAAATTAAAAATCTTTATAACCAACTACTCAATCTACAAGAAAACGAAAGACAAAAAATTGGACAAGACCTACACGACAGTGTTGGACAAACCATACTCGCTGCTAAATTACACTTCCAAGCAGGGCAAATGGAAGATGGACTTGCTATCATTGATCGAGCAAGCCAAGAGCTAAGAGAAGTCTATACTAGCCTTTTCTCTTCCCACCTCAAAGAACTCGGTCTCATACCTGCCGTTAGAGAATTACTACGAACTCTCTTTTCAGATGGTAAAGCTCACTTTATTAATAAAATTACTTCAGATATTCCACAAGAAATTGCACTACAGATCTATAGAATCATCCAAGAATCCTGTTCCAATATAATAAAACATTCTGAGGCATCTGAAGTACATATTGAACTCATCACTAAGGATAATTCTATTGTACTAAGTGTCCAAGATAATGGAGTTGGCTTTCAAACTGAATTAGTTCAGATTCACTCCAAAGGTTTTGGTTTAGAAAATATAAGGCGTAGAGTAGAGAACATTGATGGTTCCATTCAAATTCATTCTCATCCCGGAAAGGGAACTGAAATATTCATTCAGATTCCTTTTCATCATTCAGGTAAGTTAAACGATGAATAAAATACCATTCACTGTTTATTTTGTGGATGATCATACGATTCTAAGAGAAGGTCTGGTTCTTATTTTTCAATCCAATCCAGATTTTCAAATACTAGGACAGGCTGGAACAGCAGAGAATGCCTTCCCTGAAATACTAAAATTAAAACCCAATCTACTAGTATTGGATATATCTTTGCCAGGTAAATCAGGGCTAGAGCTTGCTTCTGAGATAAGAAGCAGTCTTCCGCTAACAAAGATTATTTTACTATCTCGTCATGACCAATTTGAATACATACAGAAGGCAAAAAAAATTGGAGTCCATGCCTATGTTCTCAAGGATGAAGCGGGCAGAGATTTAGTAGAAGCAGCAAAATCAGTCATGCAGGGACAGTATTACTTGAGTCCGAGACTCATGGCAAAAGGCAATTTGCAATCGAATGAGCATGATTTAGAAAGCAATGATTCTGAAAAAATCAAACTTCTGACTAAACGAGAATTAGAAATTCTAAGGTTAATCGCTGAGGGAAAAAATGATACAGATGTAGCTCTCGCCTTGGACATCAAACCCAAAACAGCTAAAATCCATAGACAAAATATTATGGATAAATTGGAAATTCATAAGGCTACAGAACTTGTCTTATTTGCAAATAAGAATCTTTAGTTCCGAACACAAAGTAACTTTTTCGAATTGCTACAAGCTGTGGATGCAAAATCTGAAATTGCTGAGTCATTGGTATTTGCACCCAAACCAAAAAGTGCAAACACTCCGCCTGCGTTGCTTACCCAATTGGAACAATCATCGCCACTTGTTGTCCAATTTGTATCTAAACCCGTCCACCATTGGTCAGTTCCTACCGTACTAAACGCATTTGTAAGTGTTCCAAAAACAAAAATCCCAGCACCATTGGTCTCAAATACCAACTGCTCATCGGGACGATAGTATTTACTGTTAGGCTGCAATACCCAATTGGTATTATTTCCAATAGTGCTTGTACAATTTGCAGTAAGGCATGCAACACGAGCGACACCATCAACTAACAGAGACTTATATTCAGATTTTGCTCCAGCCAAAGAAGAGAAATTATTCTCCTTTTCATTTTGGCAAATTGTATCAGCCCCACTCACTCCTCCCAGATTTCCTTGAAAGGTCGCCTGAGTAACAAAAATATACTTCGTTGTATTCGTAATTGTCGTAGTAGAATTCGCATTCAATTGGTTTTGGATGGATTGCAAGAGCACAAGATCAAGCAAGGGTGATTCTGGAAAAGGTTTCGAACAAGAAATAAAGAAGCAAAAGCTTGCAATCAAAAATCTACTGCATGGACGTATTCCATCTGAAATAAAATATTTCATAGTAGCTTTCATAATATAATCATAAGCTAAAAGAAAGATAATATCAATCTAAAATTAATGTTGGTAGAATTCTTTTTGCCGTGGGATTGAATCCCACAGTTCTTAGATAAACTTTCACTCTAAGAAAAAATAAAAAATCGATCTAAAATTCAGTCAATTTTTATGTAATTAGGCAAATGCTACTAAAATAAGGATCACTATTTTCTAATTAAATGATTTTTAAAATCTTAAACTTTTATTAAACTTACCATTTCAGACTACATCAGATGGATCCCAACAAGTACGGTAATTTTCATCTAAGGAATTTAAGAACTCCATATCAAAATCACTAATGGAAAAATCAAATACAGATCCATTCTCATCTATCCTTGCCTTTTTCACAGATTTAGGTAGAACAATCATATTTGATTGAATCGACCAACGGATTAAAATTTGTGCATTGGTTTTCTTGTATTTTTCTGCGATTTTTGATATGCTTGGATCTTCAATTCTTTTGCCGTGAGCTAGTGGACTATAAGCTTCTACCAAAATATTTTGAGAATCACAATAAGCTCTCAATTCCTTTTGATTCAAGAAAGGATGAACTTCCACTTGGTTGATAGCTGGAACCAAGCCTGTTTCCTGGATCAATTCTTGTAGATGGGGAATCATAAAATTACTTACGCCAATTGATTTTGCTCGTCCAGATTTATAAATTCTCTCCAAGACTTTCCAACTTTCATTTCGCTTTTCACTCACTGGAAAATGAAGAAGATATAAATCCACATAATCTATGTTTAATTTACTTAAGCTTTTCTCGAAGGCCACTTCTGCTTTTTCTTTGCCTTGGTCAGCATTCCAAAGTTTGGTGGTGATGAAAAGTTCGCTACGATCGATCTTGGAATCAGCGACTGCTTTTCCTACCGATTCTTCATTCCCATAGATAGCTGCTGTATCTATATGTCTATAGCCTAATGCAAGAGCATCTGTAACAGCTTGGTAGCATTCAGGCGGCGATGATTTCCAAACACCCAAACCTAAAACTGGAATAGAATTTCCTTGGTTTGTCTTTAGAGATTGTTTCTTTGCTTGCGAGGGATCTATTGAATTTGAGCTCATATTGCTTCCTTAAATAATTCTTCTTCTTGTAATTTTATAAATGTGCTGAACTCAGCGCATCCATAACTTCTGTAAGTGGGATTTCCTTTCCACGGAAATTTACTATGTGTTTAGATGGTTTTTTCGCTTCGTGGATCGTTTTGCCTTTTAGACAGGTATCTAAGCAGCTTTTTAAATCATTTTTGAAATCTTCCACTGAATTGATCCCTAGGTTTTTTAGACTTTCTTCAAGAGATCTAAATATTGATTTTTCGAAAAAATCCCAAGCACGGGGCACTTCGAAAAAACCATCCCAATCCATTCCCCAAAACCCGCATAAATATTCATAGGAGGTTACTACATTCAATCGGTTGGCTTCTGTCTTAGCCATTTTCCAAGCAGAAATAGGAGTAACTAACTCTAATAATATGGATTGAATAAAAACAGTATCCCAAAGATTGGAAAATCGAGAATTTTCTGCTTCTCGTATTGCTAAGATCTCCATTTCGAGTAAGGTCTTTGCGGAACTCATCGCCTCTTCCATAGTATCAAAATACTTTTCCAGCTGGGGATTGGAAATTACTCCTAGTCCACTGCTTGTCCATTCGGATCCTGCTTCCAACATATCCTTAAGTCCCTTTCGCATAGTGGATGCTAGATGAACTCTAGACATTTGCAAGAAAAGATCTTCTTCTTCCATGTGCATCAAGAATTCAGGGCCTGATTGGGAATTTTTCTCCCAATGAAATACAGTTTCATAAACTTGTTTTACTTCTGGAGTTCGATGATCTTCTGAAATAGCATCATAGGCTAAGTGGTATGCCTTTGCTATTTCAAGAGCTGTAGGAATTTTTTTATTCTTTAAGTCCTTGGTCATTACCTTGGATGATTCTGCTGCAAGCGTTGACTGTAAGGCTATAATTTTGTTAAAAAGATCTTGTTCCTGTGCAACCTGCATGAATCCCATATAATCTTTGCTAGATTCAGCTAGGGATTCCATATTAGAGATCAATTGATTTGCTTCTTGCTTAACTGTATGATCTTCGGGGAGATTTGGTAAGTACATTTTGAAACCTGAGATGTAAGAGTCTAATAATTCTCTTAGGGATGCATCCATTATTGATTCTCCTGGAAAATTCTTTCCAAATTAGATAATTTTTCCTTATCAAAGGGATTGATATAGGAATAAGGTTTATTTAAAAGTGAGGCAAAACTAAAATCAGGATCGCTGCTACGAATCTTTTGCCATTCTGATTGAATCGTCTTCATTAGGTAGACTTTTTCCTTTGGATCACCTAAGCAGGAATAGTGCACGAGATAAGTTAAAAAGCTAGAGACAGCATTCAATCTTTCATGGCATGCTTTTTCCAATTGAAATCCAGATCCATGTCCTTGTGGCAATCGTAGGGCAAGGTCAGAATAATTTCTACAATCCTCAGCGATTCTCTTTTTGTTTGCTGCCGATTCGATGTGTTCTTTCAGTTCAATAGTACTATAGAATTTTTCTAAACTTGCAAATCGATCCACTTGCTCCGATTTCGCCAAAGGGAAAAAATCAAAATCCTCCCCTAGTTTTTCTATATAATCCTCATAGCTCTGGGCTTGCTTTGCAATCTCCAAAATCCCTATTAGAACTGGAATTTGGTTCTGATTGATTTCTGGATTCGTACTTAGCTTCTTAATCCTTGCATTTAAATAACGGATATGGTATTCATGATCATTTGAAAGATACTCAGTAGACATAGCAGTCAATGTAATCCTAGGGTAAAAAATTTTTCACTCTAAATACCTTTTATGAAAGGAAATCTTCAGTCTTTTTTTGCTTGTTTTTGGCGGTTTTCCCAGTATCTTGGAAATCTAGATTCAACTAAGTAGGAATTCCATGTTTAGATCCAATTTGTTCATTGTAATACTTTTTATATTAGCCGCTTCAGCGACTCGACTTTTGCCTCATCCACCTAATTTTTCACCTATCTTAGCGATTTCACTATTTGGTGGGGCTTATTTGACGCATCGTTGGATGGCCGCTCTAATTCCCGTTGCGGCTATGTTTATTTCTGATTATTTTCTAGGCTTTCATGATTTGATGCTTCCCATTTATGCTCTTATGGTAGCATTCAGTTTTGTAGGTAGAAGTTTATCAGATAATTCTGGAGCTTTGAAAATTGGCGCAACAACCATTTCTAGTTCTCTTGCATTCTTTGCAGTTACTAACTTTCTTGTTTGGCTGACTTCAGGAATGTATACCTTAGATTTTAGTGGATTGGTTGCTTGTTTCGTGATGGCAGTTCCTTTCTTACAGAACCAAATCTTAGGAGATTTATTCTTCTCAGGAATTTTATTTGGTGGGATGTATTATTTAGTAAGAAATCGTTTAGTAGCTGTTACAGTAAAATAAACAACAAGTTTTTATTTCCCAAAAAAAGTAAAAAGGAACTAACCTTTTCAAATAAAAGTTGTTAGTTCCTTTTTATTTATTAGCCATCCATCATATCAGAGTATTCTTCACTGAACCAATGGTAAATTGCCACACCCAGTATCATGGATAGAACAAAATAGATTGCTTCCAAATTACTAGAAGCTAGGGCAACAAGACCTGGCCCTGGGCAAAATCCGGAAAGACCCCAACCAATTCCAAAAATGACAGAACCTAAGATTAATTTCTTATCAATATGAATTAAGTTAGGTAGATGAAATCGAAAATCTAATAGCGGTTTCGTGAGTTTAGGGAAAATAAATTTATATCCGATTAAATATACAGTCATAGCACCTGCCATTACAAAAGCAAGAGATGGATCCCAATTCCCGGTTACATCTAGAAAACCAATTACCTTACTTGGATTCGTCATCTGAGAGATTCCCAATCCGAGTGCAAAAAGTACGCCGAGTAATACGATAATAAGATTCTTGATCATGGAAAGAAACTCCTTACTACCCAAACTGTTAAACCAGCTGAGCTCATAAATACGAGAACTGATACCAAGGAACGGGAAGAAAGTCTACCCAATCCACAGACACCATGTCCACTAGTGCATCCTGAACCCAACCTAGATCCAAATCCAACTAATAATCCACCTAAGACGACCATCCACATTTTATGCAAATGAGCTCCACCGAATGATTCTGGCATAAAAACTCGAAGCAATTCACCGCCCAAAAATAATCCTACAATAAACCAAAGTGACCAGATCCGATTTTGTACATCTTTCCAAGCAAACAGTCCGTTTTCTAGAATGCTCGAAATTCCAGCGATTCTTCCACTTAACAATAGCATTGCGATTGATGAGAATCCAATTAGTAAACCCCCTAAAACAGAGGAAATAGGCGTAAAATTTTCCATATTGAATCCAATATAGCGAACAAATATTTCACTATCAAGGATTTTTCATTTCGGATAACAAATTTTTGCGAAAATTCTCTGGAATTTCCTTCTTCTTTTGGATTTTGTAATCAAAATATACCTGGGTTGATTTGGCTTTTACATAAATAGCTTGGGTATCAGAATCAATAATTTCATAACCAAATTCCCAAGAAGTAGTACCAATGCGGGAAACATAGGTATGAACCTCTGCCCTATGCAAAGGAAGGAGAGATTTTATTATATCCATTTCAACTCTTACAAGTACGAAAGGAATATCAGAGAGTTCACGGATAGTCAAGTATTTATTGCAAAAGTCTAGCCTACCTAATTCCAAATAACTGGAATAAGTCGCATTATTCACTCTTTGCATGGGATCCATATCGTTAAATCGAATCTGTAGTTTGGTTATAATCATTTCTTAAAATCCACAACTATAGAAGTATAATCATCTTCGTAGTAATGATCTTGGATAAATGTATTGACTGATTTAAAAATTTCAACATTTAGATCTACTGCTGAAAGATTTTGATTATCAAGAATCACTTGTTTATACCTTTTTTCTCCAAATTCTTCATGATCCCCTCTACTCGCTTCTGTCAAGCCATCTGAATAAAGGAATAATTTAAATTGATCCTTTAGTGGTAGGCTCTTGCTTTTCATTACAATATCATTTCTAAATCCGACTAACGTAGACAGGCTTTTCAAATCAATAAATTCACCTTCTTGCAATAAATACTGACTGGGATGGCCTGCGGAAGAATAAACCAAATATCTTTGAGATATATCAATGTCGATCAAGCAACAACTGTACAAAACCGTTTCGTTTCCAAATGTATTAAAAACACTATTATTCAACATTCTTAATATCTGAGCAGGATCCGTGTATTGAGATTTTATTCGTTGGTATTCCGTCTGAATATTCATAGTTAAAAATCCAGCTTGGATTCCATGACCTGTTGCATCTGCTATAAAGAAGCGGTATCTATCTTCATCTATCTTAAAGTAATCATAAATATCACCACTTACTCGATCTTTCGGTAAATAAATAGTTGCTATATCTACTTTCTCTTCCTTCCATTGAGCGCTTTTAGGAAGTGTATTCAATTGAATCTGTCTAGCCATCTCAACATCAGATTCGATAGATTTTATTTGTTCATTCAATTCTAAAGTCTGTTCTAGTACTTGTTGTTTTAATTCTTTATTAGCTTTATCCTTGAGAAGAATATTTTCTTTAAAGATTTCATTGCTCTGTTTTCGAATCTCATAAGTCTTATGACCAATAGAAAGTGACAAGAGAAGCATTTGGATTACAGAACCAATTTGGATACCATAATATGTTAAGAAGTTAGTCGGAAGAATACCAATCAATCGAAAGATAGAAGCCGCATAGAATAATAGAAATATTCCCCAAGCTAAAACAAAATACAGAGCGAAAATACTTCTTCTGCACTCAAGGATTGCTAAAGTAAAAATAAAGAATATTGGAATTCCTGTTATATAGATAGTAAAGCTATAGAATTTTTGGCTATTTAAAATATTGAACAGAACGGCCCAAGAAATTGAAATTACAGCAAACGAATATAAAAACTTTGTAAGTCTAGGATAAGATCTTTTCAATTTAAGAAATTGAATGGAAAATACTATTGCCATTGCACTATTTATGGCAACAGCAGATATGAAAATTCTTTCTTCGATTAAAACAGATTCTGGATAAATAAATCGAAAACCGAAGCCGAATCCAGCAAATACCACAACAAAATAAGAAAATGCATAAAAAATATAAAGAGCATTTGAGATATCCTTGGTATAAAGATAAAATACAAAATTATATACTAGCATAGCAAGTATCAATCCAAAGTATAAACCAAACATCAAATATATGATTGTATCATTTTCATACAATGTCTTATAATCCATTAAGCTAAGTGGTATACTTAGAGAAGCAGTAGTACGTGCTCGAACTAGAAAAGTTTTTGTTTCATTAGCTGAAGGCGTAAAAGGAAAAAGAAATACATGACTAGGGATAGGTCGAGAATAGAAAGGTTGGCTATCTCCTGTTGAAATCTGCTTTGTTACTTGATTTGAATCATTGATCTCGTAAAATTCGATATCATCTATAGTCGGAAAATCAAATTTAATAAAATACGGAGGATTAATATTTTCAGGAAATCGTATTTGAATTTTCGTCCAAACAGTATGTCCTTTAGGCCCAAAATTCAAAACCTTTCCTGTATTTAAATTCCAGTTTAATTCAGTATCTGTTAATAAATTGTCTATCGTTAGACTATTGCCCTCATCAATCAAATAAATAGTGTTGGAAGTTAAAGGAATTTCTTCATGAATTGAATCTAGCAGAATAGGATCTGCCTTCAAATGACTTGTAAATAAATAAATGACAAAAATTACTATCGGAAGTAATCGATTGATATCAAAATTTCGATTGAAAGTAGAGTTAAAGCATTTATAGAAATTCAACATTTTCTAGTCAAATTCTCATATATTTGACACCAGTCAATTCAAATGGTTGGTTTTGATATTATATTACAGTCTTGTAGTTTTTCCAATATTCGAAACAATATTCAACTCGATCTAGATAGGAATCAATTTCGAGTTCATCCTTTTGCATGCTTGTCAAAATTTTTCCTAAACCAATTCGATTTGCTAACTGTATGGCTAGTCCTGGTCTTGCATTAAGTTCAAGTAAGATTGGCCCTCGATCTGGATCTAAGACTATATCAACACCTAGGTAACCCATCTTTACCATATCATAGGTTTTCGATGCTAATTGTAAAATTTCATTCCATCCGGGGATTTGAAAAGATTTGATATCCTTGGTGAACTCGGAATAATTTTGAACCATTTTGTTACGATGAACCAAGAAATTGGCTCGCCCTGTGAGCATATCCAATCCTACTCCCACAGCTCCCTGGTGGAGATTAGCTCTTCCTCCTGAATCCTTAGTTGGAAAGCGTAGCATTGATAATACGGGTATGCCTTTAAATAATATGATTCTTAAATCTGGGATTCCAGAGTCTACAAAACCATGGAAGATTGAATGTAAGTTTAATTTTTCTTGAAAAATCACTTTATCAGGATTCCCATTTAAGGAATACAGACCTGATAAAATACCCGAAATGTGATGGTGGAGTTCCTGAGTTCTTAGTTTAACATTATTACCACGCTTGTAGTAAACTTCACTTCCCATCTTGTAAGTATCATTTATAACAAGAATTCCATTCCCCATACCACCTCTTGATGGTTTAATTACAAAATTGGGAATATCTTTTAATTTCTTTTCTGTATCTTTTATTCCACCATATTCCTTAATTTCGAAATACGTCTTAGGCATAGGAATATTAAATTTCCTAGAAACCTCGTAAGTTAAGGACTTGTCATCAACTAAAGGATAAAGCTTTCTAGAATTCAAAGGTAAAATAAATTCACCAATCCTTTGGTTCATTCCTAAAATACCAGAGTCCTTAAGCTTTTGAAAAAACATTTTTCCTAGACCTTCACTAAGTCATTGAAACGAATTAGTTCAGATAATCGGTAGCCTTTGTAGTCACCCAAGATTAAAAGTAATCCTACAATGAGCAGCAATAATTCTGGATGTGTGAAAAATACTATCGAAAGATTCGGAATTAAAAATAAACCAAATGTAATTATTGAAACAAATAAAGTTCCCGAAACTGCAATAATCGTATTTAAGCTGCCCTCCTCGATTAGCATTACACTAAATCTTTCAATGAATACAGTTGTAATTACGATAGGAAATAAATTTACTCCTATTCCTGATAAAAGTTGGAAGTTGTTAGTAAATGTTGAAAAGAGAACTAGGGAAAGTATTGTGAGAGTTAAAATGATTGACATTCTAGGAACTGCTAGTAAATACAATTTATCTAAAATATATCTCTCAAAGAAACCAAAAGCAACTATTAGTGTAAAAAATATTAAACCAAAAATCAATCCTGACTCAAAGAAAAATAATGTTAAAAGGATTGGAGTAAAAATTCCAAACGTTGGAATACCAATTATATTTCTAAAAACAGAAAGCATCAAACCACCAAGCGGAAGAAGTAAAATCATGCGATACAAACTTTGTTGGTTGATTGGCAAACCATAGAGGGAAATTAAATTAATGAATGATCCTGATTCTTTTACTTCCTTAGCGTATTCTTTAAAGTTATAGCTGTTAGCTTGTACTTGTTTAGCATAGATTCTATAACTGAAATTAGCATTAACGTCTTCGAATGAAGATGAAATTCTATCTGCGTTCTTATATAAACTTATAAAATTAGAAGGTTTGGTTCCGAAATATTCAGTCGTACTTAGAACTGGAAACCATCGGTTATTTAAATAAACTTCATTCCAATACTGAATCTTAAATTTATCTTCAACATCCTCTGTTTGGTTTGGATCAAGATAAAGACCCATGATTGTCCTAGTCGGAACACCAGCAAGCCTGCTAAGTAAGGTATAAATTCGAGATTTGTTATAATTAGAGCCACGACTTAGCAACATTGATTCCTGAAGCGGAAGCGATTTTAAGGTATTTAAAATCTCTTCATTGATAAAATAGTAGATATCTTTTGATTTATCTGTTTTGTCTTTTTCATCAAAAGAAAGTGCCTTGATCAAGCGATTGGCTTCCAATAATTCTTCTTTAGTATATTGACTTAAACTAAGATACTTATTGATCTTCGCTGAATAATTCAAAGAATTATCTTTCTCTATCACTGGATATTCTATTTCAAGTAATTTAATTTTAGCATTATAAATGATAGGCTTTTGTTGTAGGACATCATAAGTCTCTCCCTCATCGTTTTCTGCTTCCCATTTAGCAAGATTTCCATAGCTCTTTCTCTCAAGATCTAAATTCATAGATCTATTATCAAAATTAGATTGGATGACTTCTAGATCTTCTGAGTTTTTTAAGATTGGAAAATTCAATTGTATGTATTTTGATTCTTGTTTAGGTGAAATTAAAATTTCAATATTCCAGATGTCGTCCAAGCTAACAGGAATAAAAGATAACCTAGCAAAATAGATTTTGTATAAAATAGAAAGAATTGGTAATACTATTAATATCAATGCAGGAATATAAATTACTTTTCTCATTAATCCCCCAAAATATGAGAAGAAGAAACATCGACAACAAAATTACCCATGAGTAAATTTCTTCCCACCAAGAAATTGTAAGTTAGATTTGTTCTATCATTTAAGTTAACATTCACTGTCTCAGATACTTTTCCAAGTTTCACTTTAGTACGAATTACATATCTAGATTCAGACTTACCATTAGTACTAGTGACTTTTGACTCATAGAGCACTTTTGATCTCAATCGCATAGATTTTCCATCATTGCCGACCGTATCGTAGCTAACAAAAATTGAATCCCCCTCTTTCTCTGGAACAATATTCGTTGCATGTAGCGAGCAAGATTTAGCTCCAGTATCAATACGAGAGCGAATACGAAGTTGAAACTCTGGCATATCTATCCATTCAACTCTCCCTACTAATGGCTTAGGATATTGGGTCTGAATAATCACAACTTTTTTTTCAACTGGAGGCGGTTCATCTTTTGTAAAATGAAGCAATGAACAATTTGTTAAAAAAAATAAATTGATGGGTATTAAAAATTTTTGGATTTTTTTCATATTTTTAAAACTTGTTAGAAACATTATCAGCTAATATTTGCTACTCCTTAATGCGAGAATGGTTTTTAATTTCTTCATGATACATACGAAATAAATCTATATATCTTAGATATCCAAGAACCGAATCATCAGAATCTAATACAGCAACCTTATCCACATCATAATCAACAATGTATTTTAATGCCTTGCCTAAAGATTCCTGAGGCCTTACAGTTGGTGTGAGTTCTGCAACATCATCAATTGTAATTAAATTATCAACTAAGTTCTCGTATTCATCTGTTAATCGGTTTTTCCTAAGAGAGATAGTTCCTTTGTATTTGTTTTCCTCATCTACAACAATGAAATCACTCGCTTGGATTTTACTCGAAAGACGATCTAAATTCTTAAGTAGGGTAGAACCTTTTACTATGGCTGATTTTCTAAATTCCTTGAACATGGAAGAGATTAACATTCTTTCCATTATATCCTGGTTCATATCCCAATGGTGTGATGGAGAATGAAAACGATTTACGACCTGGCCTTTGTATATAGAAAATCGATTCGAAAGAACTCCTGTGATTACTGAGACTATCATTAAAGGGGGAAGTAAAGCATATGATCCAATCATATCACAGACCATCACCATACCTGCCACAGGTGCCTTTGCTACTCCTGCAAAAAATGCACCCATACCAACCAAGACAAAAGATGGTATATTGAATTCTAAATCAGGTGAAATAATTCTTGCCACACAGCCGACGAAACCACCTAACATTCCTCCTATAAATAAGGATGGACCAAAGACTCCACCCGACCCACCAGAGCCAATAGTAAATGAAGTCGTAATAATCTTCAGGAAGGCTACAGTAAGAAAGAAGGATGCAAGATCAGCATTAGAAGTCCAATTGGGAATAGGTTTACCATCAATAATTTCTTGCAAAAGCCCAAAACCTGTCCCTGTAAGTTCAGGAATGAGATAGACAAATGGCCCAATAATCATTCCACCTATAGCAGGTTTTAGAATAGGATGGATTGTCCACTTCGTGAAATATCCTTCTATGAAATTGAAAAGTTTTACAAAAATGAATCCGACTCCGTAACATAGAATCCCCAAACAAAAATAATAAATTAATTCGTAATAGCTTTTGAGACCGACATTTCCGACATGGAATACTGAACCACTTCCAACAATACCAGTAAACACAAGATAGGCGGATACTGAAGAAATGATACATGGAACGAGTGAATCACTTTCTATATCTTCCTTATATACGACTTCTACAGCCGTCAAAGCGCCACCGAAAGGCGCACGAAAAATTGCTCCCAATCCACCAGCAGTTCCAGCTAATAGAAGCGTACGTCTTGCACGAGCTCCCACTCCCAAAAACTTTCCTATGCTTGAGCCTATCCCTGCTCCAATTTGAGCAGTTGGACCTTCCTTACCGGCACTTCCTCCGGTTGTTAATGTTATAATTGTAGTTATAGCTTTATAAAATGGAACCTTGCCGCTGATTTTTCCTTCATTGTAATGAAAGGCATTGATCATAGCATCCGTTCCTGTGCCTTGGGCATCCTTACAAAGAAAAAATGTAATGCATCCTGTTATGAGACCACCAAGTGCTGGTAGGAATAAAAGATATTCTCTATGAAAGGCTGAGGTTGGGTGACCCATTGATGGTTCTCCAGCCGGATGCGATTTGTTCCAACCCATCCAAATAGTCTGAACCAAATGTTCTGCATTAGCGAGTCCATAGGCAAAAGCGTAAGCACCTAAGCCTGATAATACGCCAATTAAGACAGCATATACATAAAGGCTTTTGGGACCACGAACTCCTAAAGCAGATCGTATCCTAGGTTTCCAATCCATTGGTTCCAGGTTTTCAGAACTTGCTTATTTTAAAACCTGAAATTTTAAAAAATTTTCACATCCATATATGATTCTCTAAGAGAATTCAATTCGAACGCAAATTATGAATACCGCTTAATTACTCTGCTTTTACTTCAACTTCAGGAAGGCTTGCTCTCAAATATCCACGTTTCAAGATGAGTTCTTGGCCTACTTCGCTTGTAAGAAAGGAAGAGAAGGCATCCACTTTCTCATGGCTATCAGCTCTATAAATCATATACAAAGCTCTAGACATTCTATACTTTCTATTGTAGACATTTTCAATGCTAGGTTCTATGAATGGATCACTTGGTTGAATCGCATAGGAAAGTGCTTTCAATTTGCCTTTATTTTCCAAATTTGCGGAGCCCATGCCCATGAAACCAATTGCGTTTGGGTTCTTTGCGATAAAATCTGCCATGTCATTATTGTCTGAAACAGTTTTCGCTGAACTAATATAATCATTGTTCTTGTTCTTTTCAAATTCCTTAATGCCAAGATCTTTTTGTTTTAAGATATGATCAGTAAAATAACTGAGAGTTCCGCTTTTGTCGTTACGAACTATAACCTGGATAGGTTTATCCAAGCCGCCTACTTGCTTCCAATTCTGAATCTTCCCTTGGAAGATATTAGAAATAGATTTCAAATCTAATTTTGCTATAGGATTACTTGGATGAACGACAATGGCAACTCCGTCATAAGCAATGGTTAACTTTTCTAAGTCTCCCTTTTTACTAAGGCTTGCAAGTTCCTTCTCTTGCAAATCTCTAGATGAGAGTGCAATATTTGTTTCTCCGCTGATGAGCTTGGTTATACCCTCTAGCGAACCACCACCAAAAACCTGAACTTTAATCTTGGAATTTTCTTTCTCAAATTCATTGCCCAGGTATTCTGCCATACCGTGCATGGTCTCGGATCCTGTAATGGTTATAACCTCTTTAGGTCCGCAATTAAACAAAACTATTGTTAGTAAAATAATTAGCGATTGTTTCATACATTATCCTTTTAATTCAAAGTAAATCTTACGGGCACAAGAACTTTTACAGTAATTGCTTTGCCTTGCAAAATCGAAGGTGAAAATTTCTTTCTTCGAAAAGTTGAGATCGCAGCTTCTTCTAAGCCTGAACCCAATTTCTTACCTACAGAGCGAACTCTTAAGACTTCCCCTGTTTCAGAAATTATCATCTCCAATGTCAATGTTCCTGTAATTCCAGCAGATTTTGCTTCTGGAGTATATTCTGGTTTGAGATTGGGAGTTAAATCCACTGGACTTGTTGCACCAGAAACGATAGGATCAGAAGCAGAGGCAATCCTTGGATCTTCTTTTTTCTCAACCTTTTCCTTATCAGTTAATTCAAAATCTCCGTCATCCAATTGGGCATCGGCTGGCTCTTGGATGGAGACACTGTCAATGAAGGCAACTTCTTCGACAAGATTGTCAAGGTTATCATATTCAAAAGCAGGTGTATACCAAAAGAAGATTACTAGAGCTTGAATCAATGTCGAAAGGGCTATACCCGTTTCAAGACGGTATCGTTCAATGAACCTATGAATCTTTTGTTTGGTGGTTCTTTGGATTTGTACAGTTTGTACTTCGGTTTCTGTCACAGTCCATTCCCCTTGAGTCCGCCACCCTGAGTTGTCTTTGTAACCAATGAAACTTTCAAGGCGCCGACTTCTTTTAACAATTCAAAGGTCGCATCAATCTCTTCATAACGAAGATTCTGATCCGCATGAACTAACACTTTCAGATCTGGAGTGGTCATAAGCTTTGCTTTGATCTCGTTCATAGCTTCATTCATAGTCTTAGGAATTGAATTATAATAAATGGTTCGCTCTTTATCCGCGCTAAGATAGAGATTGGCTACCTTCTTGTTCAACTGCTCTCCACCTGGAACATCGGGAAGTTCAATAGGAATATCAGGATCAGTATCAAGTACAGAAGTTACCATAAAGAAAACCAAAAGTAAGAAGGCAATATCTGCCATCGAACTTACGGGAACTGTTGGAGGATTCCTTTTTCTTTTAAGCATATTATTTCATCTTCCTTACAGAGATTTTTTCAAATCCCCTAAGTTGAACTGCAGAAAGTGCATCAAGCATCTTTCCATACTTAGTATCTCCCGTTGTTACAATAAGAGCAAGCTTCTCACTGAGTTGAGGGATTTCTAATTTGTTCAATTCGTTTCTGAATTCTTTGAGATCAGTAAATTCCTTTGTTCCGAAAGATGTATTACGCATTTTATATTTATCTTGGGTAACAAGAATTTCATAAACATTCTTTCTAAGGAAAGGCACTGGTTCAGAATTTTTCTTAGGGAGGCTTATGTTCAGTCCTTCCTTCACAAAGAAAACGGCTGTCACCATAAAAAATACAAGAAGAAGGAAGGCAATATCCGACATGGATGCCGCTGATATCTCCTCCAAATCTTTCTTTTTCTTAAGTTTAACCATGATTAGTTACCAGTTTTAACGGTAGCTTTTTTCTTTAGGTATTCTTTATAAATCTTGTTAGCTGCTTCTTCTACTTCAGATGTAAATGCATTTACTCTTGATGTTAGGTATTGGTAAAAGACCATAGCTGGAATCGCTACTATCAAACCTGCTGCTGTAGTGATAAGCGCTTCCTTGATACCACCAGCAACTACTTTTGCATTTACTTGGTCAGCATTTGCAATTGCATCGAAGGCATTGATCATACCAGATACAGTTCCTAAGAATCCAATCAATGGAGCGATAGTCGAAACTGCCGCGAGAACTACCAAGCCCTTTTCTAATAGAGTGATGATTTCACCTGCTTCTCTTTCAACACCTTGGGAAAAAATTTCAGGATCATTTTGAGATACTTCCATACCATTCACAAGAACTTCAGTGATTCTTTGGTCACTGCTAGCTGCTAAGTATTTTTCAGCACCAGCAAGTCCACCTGCGTCGATTGCATCTTGTAAATCTTGGTTGTAACCTTTTGCGATTAACTTAGTTGTGAAGAAAAAATACATTCTCTCGAAAATGATTCCCATGGCAACAATGGAAGCCAAAAGGAGCGGCCACATAGACCAACCACCAGTTACAAATAAATCAACGAATCCAATCTTTGCTTTAGGAGCTTCAACTTTTTCTTCAGGCTCAGGAGCTTTAGTAGCTGTCTCAGTTCCCTCTTCTTGGGAAACTTCACTTGTTGTATTTGGTTGCGCTTCTTGAGACTGCAATGAAGGTGCGATGAAGTAGAGCCCAGCAGATAGAATGATAGAATAGGTCATTAGCTTGATTGCTAATTTTGGAACGCGAATGGTAGACATGAATATACTCCAGATTTTTGTATGAGTTAATTACATAGGATATTTATTACAAAAATATTACAATCCGATTACTTCTATAAATCATTTTGTGCACTGCGGGAGAAGATTAGCGATTCAATTGCCGATATTTACATAGGGTAATTTAATTTTTATGGAAATACTATCAATCATTCCTGGTGTACAAGTTGCACGAACTCCTGAAAATACTATTCTCTTCGGCTGTCCTCCTGAGGTCATAAAATTCTTAGACCACCAGAAATGTCCTCCACCTGATACTATTGTTCTCCCTGATACAGCCTATCGCTATGACGTTCTTCAGAATTGTACAGAATTTCCTATTTATTCATTTTTATTTGTTCAGGGCAATTTCTTCAAAGGCAAAAAGCTCCGCATCATAGGGACACCTCTTCATATCAAAGCTAATCGGAAATTGCTTAGGCTTACCTTACTTGGCCCTACTCGCAAAGAATACCAAGAATTAGGTGGATATTATTGGTTTGATGATCTTTATAATGAATCACGAGCCATGGCTTTGAAAGATAAAAATGGAAATGAACTTTCTATTGATGATTTTGTAGAATTCATCCCCTTCGAATCGGGCAAAGCAGTCCTAGCCGATGGAGTTACAATTGAGCACACAGGAGTGGATCAGTTTAACATCGAAGGGCAAACAGTTGATATACGATTTGACAAAGAACAGAATCCTCCTTATGACTTAAGAAATGATTTCGTAAGCAATGTTCCTATTCATTTTGGAGCTACTGTATTAGGTGGCGCTTCCGGTTTTATTACCGATAAGCCTTGTTCATCTCTTTTACTTCATTACAACTCTGAACTTATGTTAATTGACTGTCCTCCCTATTTGCAACAAGCATTGAATGCTAGAGGCATTTCAACAACAGAAATACGTTCTATATTCTTAACGCATATTCACGATGATCATTGTAATATTTTTCCTTTGATACGCCTTTCGAATAAAATCAAACTCATCACTACTAAAGAGATTTTCTGGATGGCTATGATTAAGCTTTCTCTTCAGACTCTTCTTCCCATGGAAGACTTAGCTAAAATGTTCGAGTTTATTGAAGTGAATGTAGGAGAGACAACTGAATTCTTTGGTCTACAGATAGAGCCGCATTACACAGTGCACTCTATTCCAACTATAGGCGCTACCTTTCGTATGAAGGATCGTGGCGAAGATAAGAGTATAGTTTTTATTGGAGATAATAAATCTTTTCATGATATTGAAGATTTAGTTGCAAAAGGAATTGTTCGAAAAGAAAAATTCGAATTGATACAGAAAAAATATACTGAGAAATACGACATTCTATTTGCAGATGGTGGGATGGGCATTCTGCACGGTGATCCCAAGGATGCACTTAGCTCTAAGTCAGATCGAATCGTATTTATGCATTTAGAGAAATTACCTTCTGAGTTTGATGCAACTTTTTCCCATGCTGTTGCAGGCAAAAGATATACAATTCTTACTGGTTCTAAGGATTCTTATCTTATTCGAACAATGCAGATTCTTGCAGATTCTTTCAAAAATATTTCGCACCATTGGGCTTCAGCACTTATGAATAATTTTCATATCGTTCATATCAATGCAGGCGATGTGATCTTTAAACAAAATGAGCCATCCAATGGTTTAATCTATATTATACTGGCAGGAAGATGTTCTGTGATGGTTCATGATGGAAAAAGATTAGATATCAAAGCCTTCAAGGAAGCAGGAGATTTTGTGGGAGAAATGGCTGTTCTAGACGAGAATAAAATTCGATCTGCATCTATCGTTGCAAGCACTCCTGTTGTACTCTGTGCGATTGAAGAAAGACTGTTCTATCATTTTATTAAAGATGAGAATCGAATTGAAGGCTTAAAGAAACTTTGGTTGATACGTTCGGAAATAGAGAAATCCAACCCGTTTAGTGAATTTGCGGACAATGTGAACGATCGAATTGCACGCTCCGCAAAACGTTTAGAAGTCAGTGAAGGAGAAACTATTGTCGCACAAGGCAGTAAAGAGCAAGGATTCTATATTATTATAAATGGAGAATTTAGCGTAAGGCACAATGATATTAAGGTAAGAGACTTATATGCAGGAGAAATGTTTGGGGAATATCGTTCAATAGATGATACCGTTCGTAATGCAACCGTTACAGCAAGAAAACCTGGAATAATCCTCAAGATAGATAGCGAAGAAATACGAACTATTGTTGATTCAGCGCCTGTATTTCATTTCAGTATGCGAGAAATTATGATCCGTCGTGCAAGGGAATTGAAAAGACTTGGGAAACGGAAGAAAAATTCTTAATTCATTAAAAACTTGTTCTATAACCTAAATTTATTGTGAAGAGATTGCGAACCACCCTTTGGCTGGTTATGCTTTCATAGACAATTTTGGATAGCTCCAGATCGTTCTCGAAGTAAGAAAGAATTTGGTTTTGGATGAAAGCATTCTCGCTTCCATAGATTTTTGATGGATCCGTAATTCTTCCATCTTTGGGATTGGAATCATATCGATCATACAAATCCAGTTCAGGTCGGTAGATCCAAGAACCACCAATAAAAAAATCATTAACCACAAAACGAAGAGTATTCGTAATATTTGATACTCCAGACAAACGGTTTTTATTATCATTGTGCATCAGATAACCTGTATGGCCTTCCCACTCTATTTGGAAAAAATTTTCTTCAAGAAAGGTATATTCAATTTCAAAAGAAAAGTATTTCTGACCAACTATGCTATCTTGGGGCTTGATAGCCTTAGATGCCGTGTTAGCTGAAGTATTGATATAGAATCCAAATTCAGGATTGAGAAATTCTAAGAACAATGGTCTGTATCGAATAAACCATTCTTGCCAAATGGATTTATTCTCTGGGTCAGCACTGGACCAAAGCCAGGTTCCAAAACTCAAACCTCCCGCTTTGGTGTCCCATGAATAGTCACTTCCCATGAAAGCACTATTCCACCTCTCGGAACCATTTTTCTCCTTGTATCTCTTTACTTGGTTGGGATCAAAGCCAAATTCAGAATTTTGAATCTTAGTGAGAATCTCATTGGTTCGATCCAAACCACCTGGACTGTTCTGGAATAGATACATATCCGTATCCCTATCTCCATAGTGTTGAAGATTGAGGTTCCCCCATAAAAAAACATTGAGCCCATCTACAGGAGTTCGAAATCTAAGATCCGGTTGGATGGACCAAGAATCAGTGTACGATTTGTATTCTCTATTGTATTTTTCATTCGTTAAATCGCCATTAAAAGAAGAGCCACGAAAAACTAAATCATTGGAAGCTGCTATTTCAAGATCCAAAAAAGGCTTCTCTTCAGCAAATAAGCTAAAGCTAAGAAATGCCAAGCAAAATGATACAAATCGAATTCTCATTAGAATAGTATTTAGAAAAACTTTCCTTTGTAATGGAAAGAATTATAAGTATAGAATTTTGTTCAACTCTTCTATCGAAATTGGCTTGGAAAGAAAATAATCAAATCCAACACTCAGGCAGTGTTTTTTAGTTTCTTCAAAGGCATCCGCTGTGAGTGCGATGAATTTAAACTTGGTTGCATTGCTGATTAGGTTACTCAACACCTGTCGGATTCTATTCTTATCACCCAAGAGATACAAGTCATCAAAACTAGTATCTCTCATACCTTCTAAACAAGAATCAGTCAAATTAAGAGAAAATTGCAATCCTTTAGCCAAAATCCTTGGTTTAAAAATATCGATACATTCTTGTAAAAATACTTTAAAATTAAAATGAATTGGATTAAATGATAATTTATGTTCATCTAACTTCGATATGTCTAAGATATCATTTAAGATAGAAAGTAATGAATTTCCGGCTTCTTGGATTGTTTTGACTATCTTATAGTTTTCTTGTCCCAAATCTTCTGCGCTTAGAACCTTTGTAAGTCCAAGAATTCCATGCAAAGGTGTCCGTATTTCATGACTCATATTGGCAAGAAAATACGACTTTGCTTTTAATGCCTCTAGTGCTTTCAATTCGGCAAGCTTTTCTCGAGTGATGTCCGTATGAGTGCCTGTAAAGCGGACAGGATTTCCGTCTGCATCCCTATCCACAATCTTACCGCGGTCTAGAATATATACCCAGTGTCCATCTTTGTGTCGCATTCTATGTATATTTTCATAAAAATCTTTATGACCTTGGATGTGGGCTTGAATATCTTCGAAGCATTTTACCAGGTCATCGGGATGGACTTTGTCTTGCCAACTTTTGAGATGTTGTTCCACTTCTGAAAGATCATAACCTAACATCTCTGCCCACCTTTGGTCAAAATACACTTCATTTGTCTGAGGATTCCAGTCCCACATTCCAAGACGAGTTCCTTCTAGAACTAATTCTAATCTTTGTTTAGCCTTGTGGAGATCGATTATCTCGTTGGAAAGAGTTGTATTTTGAATGGGTAGAATCATTTTCTTTTAAACTCTAAATCCTAAATTCATAGGAAGGATTTCATCTTACGATTTCATTGGACTCAATAAATTAAAATTTCTTTATATGTTTATAAAAAAAGCTAATTTTAAAAAATATTTTTTACTTATTTTGTTAAACACAATCTATGAGAGAAAAGAAATTGTATTAGTTTATTAGTTTATTAGTTTATT
>Ga0100378_1000569_pt1 | contig 40639 bp, 32 predicted proteins | sample CryGeymeta201502_FD_81535 | JGI IMG/M metagenome (GOLD analysis project Ga0100378, IMG submission 81535) | Groundwater microbial communities from Crystal Geyser aquifers in Utah, USA - Crystal Geyser metaG 2015-02 | ecosystem: Environmental > Aquatic > Deep subsurface > Groundwater | place: USA... | reverse complement strand
TGTTGTGTTATTGGATTTCCTAACAGTTAGCTTGCTTTATTAAACTTGCAGTTCCAATAAAATGAACTATCCTGATTTTTCACCAACAAGCATAAATTTTTCATAGACCTCCATATAAGTGATATTTCTATTGTAGTTGAAATTAGCCAAGGAGTATGGGCATTCTTTATGACCCAAGTTCCATATTACTATTTGACGATCTAGGCTAACAGACACAAAGGTGCTGAAAGCTTATTCCTGTTCATGTTTGATTTATCGAATCAAAGTAACAGGTTCTGAGTGAAAATGAACCTTTGTGGTAAACTATGTTCTTTTTGCGATATCGACAAAATATATTTATCCTTTGTTGTTTCCCAACATGCAGTAATTTGCAGGTTTATTTTTGGGTTAGCTTCTTTGATGGGTGGTCAGATTCCACATGGGAAGATAAGAGTTTTTGTGGAAATAGATGGAGGTCAGGTTGATTGCAGTTGGTATTTCTTTCCAATCTGATATAGCATTAAAAATATAGGTGTCCAGTAGTTTTTAGTGAATCAATTATAAGAAATCGTTTTGTTTTTTTTTTCTTATGATTGATTCATTGTAGACCAGCTTCTTGAGATCAAAGTTGTCGCCCTTTATTTAGTTTTTGTCAAATTTGACCAAACTAAAACCTTTTTCCAGACTGACAGCATACAAGTCAGCATCGAGTCTAAAAACATCCACGATTGTGCCATATTGCAGAGGATACTCTACCTTCTGATTTTATGGAGTCTGCTGCAGATTGGCAATCGACATGAACTCAATCAGCTGATTCGAATAAATACTGATACACCAGTCCTAATCACATCTCATTTTCAGCAGATGCCCCGATCGATTGTCATTGACTATAGGATCCAGCAAAGATGTGTTGATTTGACAAAGATAGCTCTTAGACTTTAGCTCGTCTGTCGTCAGAAATAGTAAAGTGTCTGATACAAATTTTATGGATTTTATGAGGAGATCCAGCTGAAGCATGTATACTTGCTCGTAATCACGTAAATTCCAGATTCTTACAGTGCTGTCGAGTGATGCTGAATAGAGAAGGTAGGGGTTATTGGCTGGAACGAGCAAAGTTGTACAGGCAGTTTGATGTCCTTTAAGATCAAGGATGTACTTTCTACTTTGATCAAGCCTAAATATTTTTATGACTCCTGATTCAAAACCCACAGCCAAGGTTGTCGAAGGCAAGGAAATTTCATACTCCAAGGACAAATTTTCTCTTTTTGAAATTTTGTTGTAAATGTACAATCTTTGGAATTTTTATTCCCAATTGCGAGGGGTCTTGTAAATCCAGGTTTCCTTGGAATTCCACAAGATAAGCATTGAGACTTATGGAAGGTACTTGGCATGCTAAACAAATTCTGGCGACTAGAACATTTCGGTTTGTTCAACTTCCAGACCCATATCGTAAATTCCTTTCGATTTAATCATCTGTCTCTCGTAGAAAACCTTGGCAGTTGCTGTGTACAGATAGTCACTCTTGACGTATATCACTAAGTCATCTCGGTGGTTGGGTTATCCTTTATATCCATCGTCCATCGAAATGACAAAAAAAAATTGTGATCCCACAAGTGTCTAATTCGTTATTTTTTTGATTAACTAGCCTTGGTCATTGACAAACAAGATGTGCTTTTATGTGAGGAGACAGTATACTTCCAGAGCGGGATGATATGCAACATGAATTACTTTTCCATCTTCAATATTGGAGTAGACTAAAGTTTGGGAAGCAGTATCGAGGCGTATGATTTGCCTTTTGGTTTTGAGAAGCAGTTGTGTCGGCGTAGAGTAGACCAGATGGCTGTGAGGGATGAGCTTAAGCCGACTGCCAATAAAACCTTACTCTTATTACTAAATCATATTATACACTTTAAGCACTTTTACATGACTTAAATGTTTTAGCTGCCAACATTGAGCTGAATGGTAAGATAAGAAATTATCAGATGGTAGTCATTATAAAAATGTATTGACTTCTTGTTGGAAACATAATAAAAAATGCAGGCAGATCCAATTCTAATGTGGGTGGGATCCACTCAAGTTGGCAAATCTTCGGCTATCAAGCTTCTGACAGGAGATCAAAGCATCGTTTGTGGATAGTATGGATTTGGAGCATCCACCACTTATCAGATGAAGATTCATAGTGAAAAGACTCACAAACTCGGCAAAAGCTACCTTCACATGGACACCATCGGCCTTGGGGACAACCGACTGAAATACGATGACAATGAAATCATGAACCAGATCTAGATCTAGATCCTGAAAAAATCAGACTCTCTGAAGATCAAAGAAGTGCCAGCTATCATAGCTACTGAGAGCTTCCAAGCTGATGCATACAGACTTCCACAAGTTTTCCTGCAACTCCGTAAAATGTTCAATTTCTTCCCTTCAGAGTCAATCATAGTGCTTGCAACAAAAAGAAATACAGCTCAGACAAGAAGACTATATGAACGAAGACAGGAACAACTTAAAAACTTGATGAGGCAGTACCATATTCCTGAGAACCGTTATCTGGAGTTTGACACCCCCTGTGAAGATGCTGACTTCCCTCTGGATAGAATTCAAGACACTCAGTATTCCCAGCTAGCTGCCCTCATCAAGCAGTGTAAACCTCTTAAACTGGACAGCATCAAGAAGAAGCAGTAGATTCTCAAGAAAAGGGCAGAATAAATCATGAAGAAACTCACTAAGGTTGAAAAATTTTAATTTTCCACTGACAAAGTAACAATGAGAACAGAAACAAAGACTCAACAAATCGATGTTCCTGAAATCAAACCTTCCAGAGGGCTTGGAGGCATAATTGGAGCACTCCTTGGTGGACCCATAGGTTAGTAAATAGGATCCTTATTCGACAAACCTAAAAAAGCTACAAAGAAGTCGGAATTTTCCTATCAAGTAGAGGTTCCAGAAATCCAGCAGCAAAAGCAGACCCATAATTTTGAGAACAAGCCAGCATTCGACTATTGCTACCAGTTAGCCCTTGAGGAATTTTAAAAGCAGAGCAGAAGTGAAATGATAGCACAAAGGTGATCGGAAAAGATAAGATATGATAATGTTATAACACTGCGACTGTTTATACTTTATCAATAAAAAAATCTTGAAGGTATACCAAACATGAAGTTCCTGCTGTGGTTCGGAATGAGTCAGACTGGAAAGTCTAGCGCTATCAAGCTCCTGACTGGGGACCAGACCATCAAGTGCGGGTAGTATGGAGTGGGAGCATCGACAACTTCTGAGGTGAGAGTCTATAAAGACATCAAGCCCAAGCTCTCTCAAAAATACTACTATGTCGACACCATTGGACTGGGAGACAACAGGTTGCAGTACAACGACGCTGAGATCAGAAATCATATCTAGAAGGAAATCATCAGAGTTGCACAGCAACACAATGTGACAGCAATTGATGCTATAGTGGTCACAGAATCCTTCAGCAATCAGGTCCTGAGCTTACCTATCATCTTCCAACAAATAAAAAATATCCTTGGTCACTTCCCAGCTACCTCCATTGTGGCTCTGGGTACAAAAAAGAATGACTGCAAAAGGAAGTTTCTGGAAAACAGAACTGCATAAATTCACAAAGCACTTGCAAAATTTGGTGTTCCTGCTAATAAATTTCTGGAGTTTAGTACTCCTTGCCCCGATGCTGACTTCTAATAATAATAAATAGATAATTCTCAATATGGAGCTCTCTAGAAACTGCTGGCTTCTTGTAAAAGCGTGCAGCTCCGGTCTATTGCTCAAAAACAGAAGCAGATCAGCAACAGAGCAGCTCAGATACAAAAGGAGAAGACCACAATCAAAGTACAGCATTCAACAAGGGAGTAAGTTAAATACAAGAAGGAGAAAAAAATCTCTACGGTCAAGGTAGAGTACAAGCAAAGAGCAGGAGGTTTGAAAGGCTTACTTGGGAAGACAAACACTCGATTCAAAGATCAACAAGTTTAGACAGAAGTTGATGTTCCCTATAAGGTGCAGGTGCCAGTACAGATCAGTGTTCCTGTGGTTCCAGCATACGACTACTGCTATCATTTGGCTCTGGCTGAATTTGAGAAGCAATTCATCGGGCCCTTAGCCAAACAAAAATGATCCTGAACTTTTAATTCCTATAAATTTCATATTCTTATAATATATGCTATATTTTGTCATATAATTAATACTTAAAACTCACCCAGATGAAGTTAGTGCTGTGATTCGAAAACAGACTATTCACATTGATATTTAAGTTCCCTACACTGTTCAGGTTCCCATTCAAAGATGAATTCAAGTCGTTCCAAATTATGAATATTGCTATGACTTGGTCCTCATCGAGTTCGAAAAACAGCTGTTTCTATCTTACATATGCACTCTTAATTTCTTAAAATTTACTTTGAAATCACTTTCAATAGATAAAATAGATTAATATAATACACTTGAAAACAATCAACTTAAGGATCCTTAATCACTTGAATCGATAGTTGACTTTGAAATATAGTTATGCCTCGTTGTCCTTGTTCAAGCTGATTGCCACCTCCTCTCCGTTCACCAGCTCAAATGATTATTCTTATACTTTGATCCATTTTGATGGAATGTGCTTGTACAAACACCTCTTTTCCTTCTACAGCACTACCACTCCATTCGATATCTCCTCAGGAGAACAGCCCTCAGGCACTGAAAAAAACTGTTCTCCTTCTTCTTTTTTCTGAGAAAGTGCCTAAACTTTGACCTCAGATTGCTTCATAGACACGTCGTTAGTCAAAGCATTATCAATATTTTTGTTGCCTTCCTCAACGTTAGTGACTATGTGTCTTTTCCAAAAGATTTTAAAATGTCCAAAACGTGAGATTTTACCAATATCAGGAAAGACTCCAGTGAGAGCTTTATATTCCTTTTTGAAATTCATTCTTCCTAGCTGAAACAGTTCTACCATCTCCTATTTGCTGGCTCTCTCCAGAGTCTTTTCAATTACAACCTGTTTGTTTTCTGGCAAGAGAAGGTCCAAGATTTGCTGTGGTCCCATTGCCTCAATTTTCAACTAAATTGTATGATTTTTTGCAAACTACATTGCAAAATCTAGTCCATTGTTTTCCTGAATGGTGGGTGCCATTTCGTACATCTATTCAATTTCCCTATCGAGGTTCTGTTCAGCTGGAGGTTTTTATATTCTTTGTTTGTTATCTGATTGCGGAAGCTGATTGTTAAGGACTTCTTCAGTGGCCTGTCTTAAATCTTCGATAGTCCCGACTATTTTATCCTTTTCGTTGTTGAAAGGTAGCGATAGCTTAAGTTTGTCTTTGCTGGGTTAGTTCAAATGTACAAAGATATGCTTTGTTTGTCTTGGCTGTTGGAGGATGATGAGAGCAGTACCTCAAGCTCGGAGAGTCTTTAGTTGGCGTCTCGGAGTCTGCCTTATAGATTTTAGCCGATGAAAGTCAGTTTGCGATTGGATTTTTTGAAGACGGAAAGAGCAGTTTCTCCTTTTTTGATGTGGAAGGTCAATTTTTAGCGGAGGATGCGGAATTCACGATCGGTTTATGTAACATTTTTAGAGAAGTTGATGATAGTAGAGATGAACTCCATTGGTATTACGATTGTAAAATAATAATGACCGCCCAATAGCCTCTCTAACAATGACAAATAAATCAATCTCAAGTCAACCGAACGAATGATACTACTTTATTTCAATCAAGATTGTCCACTCCTATTGCAGCTGTTTGAGAACTAGCATCAATTTAAGAGGTTCAATCAATATATTCACAATCTAATATGATTGTTACGAGTTGCAGTTGTATTTCTTTAAGGAGGTTGACTGGTGAAATATTTCTACATTCTACAATTTATCTGAATGAGATTAAATGAGCCAACAAGTCAATTGATTTATGTTCTATTAATTATTCTATGAGTTTTGGAATCGATACACGCAAACTCAAAAAACTTATCGATCTTTATCGACCCAACAACCATGCCGAATAAATGAAATATCTGCTCATTCTCAAAGGCGAACAGGATCTGTTCATCAGTATGCATTCTTTTATTCAGACCTCGAAACTTGTCCATTCCAAGGGATATCAGTCAACTCCATCTAAGACAGAAGGACCATCTTTGGCATCAACCAGCTCAGCCATCACACAGAGTCGGCACTGGCACCTCTTAAGCATAGTTTTTCTCACAACTTTGTTTTTCTCTCGGTCATCATGGCATTTATCTGCTTTATTATCGAAGTCAACGGAATTGGCAATTTGGGAGTGAGTTCGATAGTTATAGTGCTCGTAGCATTGTTAAATTGGATTTTGTGGAGTTGCTAAAAATTTTGGTTCGAGCGTCGTCGATAGAAAATTCATCATTTTTTGGAATAGAACATGGTGACTGTTGTTCGATAAAACAAACAGTAGAAAATACCCTCAAGTCAAATAGTCGTCGGAGACATGTTGTAAATCAAATAAGGAGACACCATCCCTGCCGATGGCTGGCTCATCGAAGGAAAGGATATCATTGTTGAGGAGTCCCATATTACCAGTCGGCTCGAAACCAGAAAAAATACATTCAGGGAATGTTTACTCGAAATGAAATCTAAACTAGAGAGAAGTAACATCAGCGGGGAAGATTTGATAAGCGAGTGCTCTCCTGCTTTAATTGGTGGTAGTTTGGTTCAATCTGGGTATGGACGAATGATAGTGCTGTGTGTGGGAGAGTTGAGTCGAGAAGGGACTCTTTTACAGAATTCTCAACTAAAATATCAAACAAATATTTACATGACCAAAATAGAGGACATGCTCAACAGTATATGCTCTCTTGTAATCCTGATCAACATCAAGTTCGTAATAATAGAAGTAGTAAAAACAGCACTCTCAGTCTATTCAGATGGGTTGTAATCTATCAGCAGCAAGGATGAATGGGAGTAATACATCTCTGTCTTGTGGCTGTTGGTGATAGGACTACCTCAGGGATTGCAGTTAGGTATCATGATAGGTCTCTGGATATTGAAGGCAAAAGCATACATGAAGGATAAAATATGGATTGATTACTGTGAAGATATCACTAAAATGGCCAATGTCAATCTCAGCTGTTTTGACAGGGCATTCGAAAGAGGGAAGATCATCTATCGAGAGTGGTGGAATGAATAAAATCATCTTTTCTATAAAGAAACAGCAGAAGACTAGAAAGGTCTGGAGACAGAAGAAGGTGAGCTCGAACTGCAAGATGATGTCTGTGACGAGTTCAGGTCTTACTTCGAGAAGGCAGCTATTTTCAGAGAATGCAAGCAACCACATCAAGTGTATCTATCAGGTTCTCAAACTTACTACAGTGAGAGCGAGTTGAACAATTGGAGCATTTATGAAGAAAGAGTCGCATCTGAGAAGGTGAAGTATGTCTGCTAACATGGGAAAATCAAATATGTGTTGTTGGATTTTAATAACGATGGGGAAAAAATTCATTTGGTATTGGGAGATGTGAAAGATGTATTGCCAGGCTGTGTTTCAATGATGTCCAAAACTACAGGAGCAGTCAACCATCTTAACCAAACTCTTTCAGAATAAATCACCTTCACTGTTGATTCAATGAACCGAAGATTCATGGCCACCTCAATTATTGCTTGTTTTACCTCAAACACTTAAACTTGTATGGGAGAGGAAGTTAAGCTACTCACTACTGCTCCCCTGACCTTTTTATGCCTGGTGGGGGCGAGTGCCATCAAAGAACACAGCTAGTACCAGATAGCTCATAGAGTCAAGGAAGCTGGAATCAAATTGATGCTGGTCAGTGATTGTGAACTTGAAGAAGCAACTCTTAGGTCAAAGTACATCGGAATCAACTCACCAGAGCAGGAAACCCTAGCTTTGACTGGTTCATAATATTTCAAGCTTATCGGAGACGTCCAGTGTTCAGATTGCAAAAGATCCATTTGTGTCTGTTAAGTCAAATTTAAAGAGCCAAGAGTCAAAAACATGGCTCAATTAAGGCACGTATAGAAGTCATTCAGAGTAGTCGGAGAGGCAAGTCCAAGCAACAAGTATGCTCTAATGGTCGGAATGAAAAACATTGACAAAATTGTGGCATTCATGGGCGATGGATAAAAAGACTGGCCTGCTTTGGCTCATTGCTATCTGCCAATAACAGCTGGCACTGGCACTGCAGAAGGATATGCAGTTTATTTTGAGAAGAGCAACATCAAAAACCTCTCTAGGCTGATTATTTGGAGTAGATTTTCTCATGAGTTCATCAGAAGATACGTTCAGTTGATGATGCCTGCCAGTATCCTAGGAATCATTATAGTAGTGCTTGGAGTCTCAGTAAATCACCAACTACTTGTAGGCATGCTTCCTCTGACTTGGGTTTGTGCTGTGGTGTGCCCATTGTTGGCTGTAGCTCTCAGTTGGTAAACCCCTTCTTAAAATTTGATGAGAGAATGTACGACAAAATACGAAAAAGACTGTTCTTTGATATCGGGTTGCATGATGAAACAAATTATCAGTCAGGTAACCTGGCAGCTTTTTGTTTTGATAGCTGTCATGTTGACAGGACATCTTTGGATTCCTGAAACTGTTGATCAGATGGATTCGATTATTGGTTCAGACTGGTCAGCTAAGTATTCTGATTCTCAGAGAACATTAATAGCAAATGGATTATTCAGCAACCCTCTCATTCATAGTCTCTCCTATTCAACCGCCTACCTTCAATATGGCATCCATTCAAGGCATCTCACCATCGTCTTCAATATCTTCGCCTTGATGCAAATCTTCAATTGTCTCAATTGCAGGAAAACAAAAGATAGACTCATCAACATTCTGGAAGGAATCTAAATACAAACTGCTATTATTTTGGCTCTAGTGTTTCTGGGCCATTTAATGTTCGTTCACTTTGCGGGATAAACTGTCAAAATATATCCCTATGGACTCTCAATCATTCAATGGTTTATCTCGATTGGAATTGCTGTGTCTGTATGGTTGATCAGTTTCCTCGTCAAGTTGCTCCCTGAGCCTCCTAACTCGAGAGTGACCCATAAACTGTGGGTCAATAGATCTGTGAACTTGGGAGTAAAGCTGGTAGCAAAGAAATCCAAGCTGACAGAATTCGAGATTGAGGAGGAAATTCAGCTCAAAATTCAATGATTATATAGACTAATATTATTTCAAATAAGGCGTACGGGGTCAGAATGTTGAGTTTGATTGTTTACTTAGCAGATAGATATTAATTCGAAAAGTTATAAGTCATTTTTTTTGAATTAAATGACTGTGTATTGATAGGTTCAACAATCCAACATCAGAAGCATTTTTTGATCTTTTTGCTTTTCTTTGAGTCAATATCTCTTTTCGAAGGCTCTTCCTTCTTCTCTGCCTGAGATTTTTACTTTGGTACATCCTATCTCGAGTTTGCTGACTTTCCCTTTTCGATGTTTGAGTGTCCTGATGTGGCTGGTTCTGGATTTCGTTCTTCTTGGTTGCCAGGGTTCACCAGTTTTTCTTTCGTTAATTTTTTCGGTTTTAACTTATGTCGATGTAGTCCTTAGAAACCAAGTCCTTATTTTTTGTTGTTTCCTCTGTTACTCTTGTTCTGTGATGACATTTATTCTAAAAATCAATTATCAAAAGGTATTAGTCATAAGAAATCGAAGGGCCTTCTGATAACAATAAAGCCTCAGAAATGTTACTTCAAATATAGCAAATTGATGAGGTCTAAAGCAACATCTCAAAGACCAGCGGATCGAGTCTATAATAAATGAAAAGTCATTGTTTTATGTGTTTTATGTATAATTATTAAATGTCGCAATAAAAGAAAGGCCCTTGCATCCTAAGCATCAATAATTGTTAAGAATAGTTTCATTCGAGGGATAAAAGATAAAAGAGCATCTCCAGCGTTCGATCCAAGTAAACATTCTTATTAAAACCAAAACTGCTAGCCCAATCTGAAAATGCCCTCAGAAGCAAAAAGTACACTTCCAGTTTGGTTGCCACATCAAAATAGGTACTCTTTGACTCACTGGACATCTATTAATGGAGATTCCAAACAGAATACCCTGTAGTTAGAGCTACCTGGAATGGAGTACTCAGTAATAAAACTTACCCGATCATTCGAGATAAAAAAATGCTAGAAAGCATAGTTTTGAAGACTCAAGGCAAAATACACAACCTATATATCGAAGTACAGACGGAGAAGGTTGAGCCATTAAGACGATACGGACCTCTGACATTTCCATCATTTGCATACGCATTCAAATAATCATTGATTGGCCTCGAAAGATTGTTCGCTCTCTTCGGGCCCTTCTTAATCGACTCAAAAAACATATGGGTCAATTTGGATGGCCAAGTAAAGGTGTGGTTCTCTTCTAACTACGAGCAAAATTCAAAACAATAGCTACTAAAACTGTCATAATAAACAGACCCCGAATAAATCATGATAAACCAGCTCAAGCAAGTATTTACAGAGTTGTCTCAAAACACATCGATTTTCAGATAATTTTTCAAAAAGATATAAGGAGTCTCATCATTTTTGTCGATGCTCAGAATTTTAGAGGATTTTGTAGCAAAGAAGAAAACATTAGTGACTAAAAAACTTAGAATGCCTAATAGCCAGGTCAGAAGAGCTGTCTCACCGATTATCAGAATAAACTTTACATAAAAGGGATCTCCCACAGTGAGTCCCTCCAAAAGATAAGAAATATTGAAGCAGTACTCAACTAAAGCTGGAAAATATTCGACCTTTACGAGCAGCCAAATGTCAGGTAGTTCTCTGAGACCAAAAACATCTTTTCCCGTTTCTTTTCACAATATCAAGGGTAAGAATTCAAGGGAAGGCCACAGTTTCCTAGATAACCTCAAAAAATCCAAAGAGCTAGTCAAGAGAAGTTTTGAGAATAAGATTCAACATGAAAGTTTGATCCCATTTTCGAATGACTCAACTCCTTCTTCGATCATCAGTCTTACAGATGAATCATTTAAAAATTGCAAGGAGGACTGCCTCAAGTAAGATTTAGACAATCTTTTCCAAGACGAGAGTTGGCTTGAAGATGGGCACTAAAGCATCAAAGGTTTGAATGCCTTTGGAAGAGATATCAATGGAAGTTTCTATGAGGAGAGAAGCTATGTTGAATAATGAATATCTATTATTTTTTGCCTTATTTCACTATGACTCTCCAAGGTTGAGATTGATCTGATTTTTGGGCGGCAATATAGACAATTATACTAATCAAGAAGTAAGATGCAAAACAAGCTCACTGTTGAATCGACCGACATCGAGTAGTACATTGACAACAACGTGACTGAGCAGGACTCGGTTCTGTTTCCAGTCAGAAAGTTCAATAGTTCAATAACATCTTCGGCTTTGAGTGATAGTTTCATGAGACAACTTGAGATATTGCTAAGTTGTCCTCTATGTTCTTGCAGAATGGAAGATCCAGTCTACTTGAGATGCTCTCATAGGTTCTGTCGAGTTTGTCTTTCAAAATATCTAAACGAGAAGAGGAAAAAGTATTGCCCTGCATGCGAAATGGAAAGGCCAATATCTGCATGTCGAAGAGACATGAAAGCTGATAATATAGCGGATCAACTCATTCACAAGCTAAACACAACTTGCTAAGTCGACTTGAGTTAACACCCATCACTTGTTTCGCACAAAAGACTGAACTTTCCTTCTAGCTAGCAATAGTAAATTGAAATTTCAAAGAAAAAGTTCAGAAGCAACAAATATAGAGGCCCTAAGCCTTCAAAGGTGGTAAATTTGCTGACCCCGGATAAATTTAACGATGAGTCTTATAGTTCAACCTAACTGAACTCTGAGCCAAAAAACTAAACTCTTCTGAGAATTTCATGGTAAGAAACAAGAAATGACAAAAGCATCACGATTGAGTCAAAATAAGAAAAAAAGAACCAACCAAAACTAACTTCCCAAAAATAATTGAGTTCAGATACATCCTTAAATCAAGCATTTGAGGTTAGCTATGAACCATCTCATTAAGTTCGGAAAAAGGATCCTATCCATCAAGCTTTTAATCATTTTAACTCAAGGTTTCGTTAGAGACAGCTACAGATGGGGCAATTTTCAAAAAACCTATCCTTAGATTTGAACTATTCCTACTTTGCTGAAGAAAAGCACAGTTACATCAAAATCATGCTAAAAAAACATCCAGAGGAGTATCTATCGCCTCCGCTTAACTTCTCAGAAATCGTCCTGTCAAGCAATCAAACAGTTGAATTAATCAGCCAGTTGATAGCTGATTAGCTCAATATCAAAAAGAAAAAAGTGAAACTCTACTTGTTCAACCCAACTAACAAAAAATGTACTTTCATTCCTTCAAATTCTTCACTTTCCAGCTTCCCTTCCATAAACTTCAATCCAATTTTTTAATCCGACCTCAGTGACCTTTTGGAGCAATTTCAAATAGAGAACAGTAGTCTATTGACGTAAAGATTCAGCTACCAGATATACTACAGGGTGCTGCTGTGACTACAATGATGATATCTCTTTATTTTGATGTTCTAATGAGTCTGTTATTTACCCTCTAAAAATAGTGTACATATTGCAAAGTAACTGTGCCATCGATGGCTACTGACCTGTAAATTTCAACATATCCAGAGGTCAGATGGAGCATGATGATACTTCACAGCTGCCAAAGAGGAAAATAGGCCGATCAAGGGAGGATAAAGAGGAGCCCAAGGAGGAAGAAATACCCAAGCCATCCTATCAGGTGAAGAGAATGTTTAGGAGTATCAAATATCCATATCATGAGAATCAATTAGAAATTATGGACCTTCTGGTGGTGGATCAATAAGGCAACTAAAAAATTATTTCTTACAAAGAATTGAAGAAGGTAGACCCATATGGAACCCTGAAAATGTTTTAAGATAGGATGAGTTTAAGGCCAATGAAGCATATGGATGAGGCTAATTTAGATCCATAAGATTATGTTGTCTCAAGCAAAATTCAGGAGAACAGGGATATTTAGAGCTCTTCAATAAGATCAAACTATGGTTTAGTAGATTTGGATGAATACATGGGCTAATTCAATGGTTAATTGAGCTTCCAGAAAGTTATCTTAGAATATGTGCCTAACAAGGAAAACTACCCTTTGTTAGTAGACTTCGAAAATAAAGTGAATTAAATCATTCATCCTTTTTAATAGAAAGAAGAAGAAGCTGTTCATCCAGCTTTTATCTAACTCAAGGAAATTTGTAGATCGAGGCCTCAATGCATCAAGAGAAGTGGTTGCTATGATATCTAATTCAGCGTCTCTCAGACCTCCTTGACCTCCAACATGTAGTATCGAAATGTCGACTAGTTGTTCGATGATATCAACTTCAAACCTTCAGAGAGCAAAACATACTTTGAATAAATCCGTTTTGATGAAGAAGATGTTAAAAAGCTAGAATCAGACTTCAACCTTGCCATGAATTTTTCACCCAAAGACAAAAAGAAAATGTAGGAACGTTATTTACACTGATCTGAAAATCATTCATGGACAATTCATTTTTTCTGTATTTTTGCTCTTGGTCCTTTCTTTCTCATCAAGGCTTCATTTCCGTAAATAGCTCTCAACCTGTTCATTTCCTTGTGGTACTCTTCTCTCGATATTTTGGCTTCTTACATGTAGGGCTTCTTTTATTCATCAGCTAGCTTGTTCCAGACCTCGGATGCGAGTTTAATGAGCTTTGGACCCAAAGATATGCTTAACTTTTAGGACAGTTATTTTGATTTGTCTCCGTAGAAAAGGAAAAAACTGGAAATAGGAGCTTTTGGTCTTACGAAATTTTATGAGCTGCTCTTTTTCTCTTCTGTTTTTGTATAGTCAGTATGCTCTGCTTTGACCTTATCACTTGGCTTAGATTTCCCTAAGTTATCCTAAGGCTTATAGCTTTCGCTAGAAGATGGGCTGGCTTTGTTTTCAGAATCCAGATAGTTTATCATAGCTTCTATGTCCATCCCATCCAATTACTTATCTGCTTCCAAGCTTGCAGGTTGAGATATTTGATTCGTTTGTGAGGTGGGTTCATTTGGGGATTGTGCATTTTTCGGGTTTGTTCGCTCAACTGACTCCAAACTATTGCTCAGTTCATCTTCCATCAGCGATCCTTCTGAACTAGCTGACTCCAGTTCTTGATGTTCCTCCCCTTCATATTTCATTTCGTCAATTTTTCTTTACTATGGATCGATAGTTTTGTTGAATTATTCGAGTCCAAGTTTTTACTGTTCCTCCTTTCTTTTATTTTTGGCGTGTTTTTTATCCTTCTTAAGCTTAGCAAATTCTCCAGGATAACGATTTTTGAACTAGGCCATCTCGGATTCATATTGTGATCTGGCTACTCGTGCTTTGGCTTCGTAGGGCTCTTTTTCCTAGTTGCTCATGTTTTTCCAGAGTTAAGCTACAAATTTGGCGACTTTTGAGCCAACAGTCAGTCCCTTTTCCTGAGCCAAAATCTGACCTTTATCTTTGTAGTAGACAAAAAAACTGGAAACAGGATGTTTTGGTTTAATAGCTTTTTAGTTTCTATTTGTTAACCTTTCTAGTTATTTCTGCTCATAGTATTTCTTTATCTTAACACCCTCACTCTCCATAATTTATTTTTTACTCTCCTCCATCCTTCGCTTGACCTCGGCTATCTTATAATCCAGTTGCTCATGGTTAGTAGTTAAACTTTCTTTCTATGAAGCCTCCTGAATTTTTTGTTAGATGTTTGCGAGGTATGACTTGAGGACTTCCATCTCTTGGTGGATCTTTTTGAAGCTTTAACCCGAGCAAGCTTCCATCCAGTCGATAGCTATAGCTAGGTAATTTTTGGCTGTCCTGCAGTAGAGGGTTATCGTTTTAGAGGGAGTGCAGCCAGCCGAAGTCATTTATTTGAGTAAATTTCTTTCTGTGTGCTCCATTAGCTATTATTTTCTCTTGAGATGAAGATGATGCTATCCAAATGATATGGGTACTGTATTATATAGAAATCAAATTTGAAGACAGCAAATAGCTACAATGATGATATCCAATATGAAATGACAATCGGATCTATTGATATTTTCTTTTATTCAATTACAAAACCCCATCTGAATTTATCCTAATAAAAAATCATACCTGATTATTTCACATAAAAAATGGAAAATAAAGGGTGGACAATGACCACTGACTGATAGTTGTTGCTGACTGGCTTATTTGTCATTTTTGAGAAGAAAAGGACGTAGGCTAATTGATATTAATGTCAGATGTTGCCACCTGGCATTTGTAATAATTCTACAGAATTGAGCATGCAACTACAGCCACTCCCTAGACTGCCCCGAACCACTTTCGAAATGATGAAACAGTCCATCCCTTTCAAGATATGTTTCGCCCTCGCCATTGCCTCCGTTGTGACCGTCTTAGCCCTGACACCTGCTTCAACTATTGCTACCTGTTCAAAATACAGATCTTGCAGCTGGTGGTACGGCAGCAACTATTATTAATGCCAATACTATAGCAGCACTTATTGCTGTAATAACTCATACTCCACCTCTTGCGGTGGTTCTTACTGCTACTACAAGCCATCTTCTTATGAGCCTTGCTGGGGAATCTTCATCACAATGTGGGTCTGCTCAGCCCTGGCCTTTTTCCTATCCATTGCTGTGATCATTATGTGGTGCAACTTTAAACGTCGCGCTTAGAACCCTTTCTTCAATCCTGGAGCAAACTATGTTCAAGTTATCGATCCCCGCCAATACAACGAACAGCCCTTCTACTCCTACAACAATGTCAACAACCCAGTCTGATCTAGTCAATACCTCATATACTATATTCCTTCCTCAAATATTCAATCAAACCATCCCTTTTCCTCCCATTGTTCTAGATGTATTTGATATATAATTCTGATGGGTCAATAAAGTGAAGGTTGGGTAGTTGCAATATAATTGATATATTTAATAAGATGAAAGTAGTCCTGCTGGTGCTGCTGCTCTCGATGGCACATTCGCATATCTACTCCTCACCACCCACTATCACTTATAACTATGATGGGCACCCTTACTACTATTCGCTTTACATGTCTCTCTAAACCGGCATTGGAGCATCCGATTATCTAAGATTCATCTGGCCCGAGCAAATCCACAACTCTCTCAAAACATAAATAACTGTCAAGCTCATCATCTTCTCCAATCACCTCCAAGTGGCCACTGCGACCTGCGTCAATGAGAATGTAGTGAACTCGTTTACCTATCATGTTAATTTACGCTATGCCATGCAGCCGAATACTTGGTATGAAGTGCAGGTCTACCCTAGCAGAAATCCTACCAATATGCCAAGCGATATTCTAGTGCAGGTAATGGCTGTTAGTGACTATATCAGCAACAACATCATATACGATTCTAATATGGCTTTCGGGTATCTGGATATCTTGACACCACTAACATCCACTAATACGCTAGCTGTTGTTTGCAATTCAACCAGTACGAAAGCTACTGTCCCTGCTGCCATATACTCATATGACATTTACTTGACACCTACGGTCGGTAGCAGCACAGGAGGTAATTTCACACTGTTCATCTACTATAACAGTGGAGATCCAATAATGGCAACAGGGACCTCCATTATTGATTTTTCATTCATGGGTCTCTGCCAATCTGCGGCAACCAACACTGGAAGTGCTGCTGTTTTGTTGGCCTGTAGCATATCTTCTGACCTTTCAGAAATCACCTTCTCGATGGCCTCGGTGACAGCTGGTCAGGCTATTAGGATCTCGACATCTATATCCAATCCTGTGTACCATTCTATTCGAGGAATCAAGGCATATTGGACGGAGTTTATATCTGGGAGGGTGCTGGAAAATGGTTTTCAGAATGATGCTTTGACAGTGAGCAAAATAAATATCGATACGGTAACACCAAGAGTGCTGCTCTTCTGGGGAATCGATAGTACATACACTGATGGCAGCATCACTACAGCTCTACCACTTTTCAAGGCTCAAAGTTCAACCCCTAATATATTACCCTACAACTCATTCAACATCGGCTTTTCTTTTGCCCAGACCTCCCCCATTACAGGCCAATATATCGTATACGTGACTCTTGGAGCGACAGGGGTAGCCGAAGGAACAATAGCTCATAACTTACCAGCCTACACAGGGACAGAAGTATACTGCTCCTACGATACCAGCAACAAGCGGATAGTCTGCAAAAATGTTGGAGCCTTCATCAATACAAGTTTCAGATACTTCATATCAGGAAAAGCATTTTTTGACTCAAATACAATTTCTCCAATCAGCACTTTTGCTAGTGTGTCGGTGACTCCTGTTGTATATGATCGCTCAGGTGTGCAAATACTGACGCCAGTGCTGTACACGGATCTAGCTGGGCAGTCGACCAACGTGGAGGTCAGTAAGGAACTGCTTGACACCGCAGGTTATCATAACACTGGATCGTATTCAATTGGCAATGCTCAGGTCGTATCATACTATGATGACAAAACATTGTCTTCAACTGCCAATGCAGCTCAAGGGTTCCTCCAAGGCAACAATGCTTCAGTTGGTATAATTCCTGATTTAGGAGTCTCTCAGCAGCTCATTTTCCTGCTCAAAACATCAAATTCTGACATTGCAGCAGGTGGAAATGCAGCAACAGACTATACGATATAACTGATGTTCAATAGCTATGTGATAGGTTTCGAGTCAACAGGCGCCGGTCGTGGCCTGGATTTTGTGGGTTACCTCACCAGCAGCACAGCTTGGAGTATTTCTGGTAGTCCATGCTACTACTCAACTGTCATTTGCTAAAAATACAACAACGACACACCCACCTACAACACCAAATCGATAGTGTCGGCAACAAACAACATCAACTGGTATGGAAAGTACAACTTCAGATGTGGAACCAGTTACTCTCCTTCACCTTCTCCTGCGTGTTCCAGTAATTGTGCCAGTGAGTGCAACATGTTCACGGGATACAGTTTGTCTAATCAAGGAGCTGCCGTCATGGCGATGAGAGAGGTGGTGCTACCTACCGGCTATCACAGCCCACTCTATGCTGACAAAAATTTGTTGGACTTTTTGTTTGTGTTCAAACATGGGTCTTCAGTTGTATCCTACTGTCTGGTCAATGGATTTACGATGACAGGGGCCAAAATGCAGAACATCAAAGCTGCCTATGTCAATTACTATGATTCCAGCAGCAATCCCTTTCCTTTTAACAAGGGTGTGCGAATCCCCATGATGGTTAGAATTGGTGGTGGTGTTCTTCCCAGTTAAAGCAATGGAGCCACAGCAATAGGAATATTTTTTGATGACAATGTTGACGCCAGCACTTTTTACACAAATACAGGAAATTCATGGGCAGTTGGTTGTTCGACGGGTATTTGCACCTACAGCCCCAATATGGCTCTATCCAACGCCAGGATGGATAACTGGTTGGTCAGCAGGCATGTAAAGGTCTACAACTTACCACCCATTCAGAACGAGTTCAACATTTTGGTGCCAGTGACTCCTTCTCTAACTAGTAGAAACCCTCCTAAATACTTAACTATAGCTTTCTTCAGTCAGAATTACTCGGTCAACACAACATCTAATTTACTGCAGACCTTGGCAGTATATAGATTGTTTGGTCCGGTCGTCACCGGTTCAGTTAGTGGTGCCCTTTCCAACATAAATGGACTAGCAAGAACCGGTACCACTTCTTTCAACATGTAGATGTCGTCTAGTTCTGCAAATACATCCCCCGCATTCAGTTTCTCTGTCTCACTCAATACTTCCAACATGTACAGCAACCCAACCAACAACACTTTCACCTTCGGTAATACCGACAGCACTACTTTTGGCTCAACATACGGAGCGGGATATACGATTACCTGTTTTCAATATAACATATTTTCTTCAGCTACTCTGAAGTGGGCATCGCCGCCTGCCAACACAGCCACTACTTGCACTGTGTTCGGGTATGTATACAACTAAATCGAGAGCTTGGGCAGCAATGCTTACAAGAATGGGCAGTGGATGTATGTGGCTTTTTGCCCCATTGATTCCACCTTCAGTATCAATACTGCTAGTGCCAACATTGACTTCCTCAATCCTCAGTATCCTCTGGTGTTCACAAATAATTTTGCTTTGAGAGGTGTACTCACCATAGCCTACAGCAATCAAGTTGGATACCTGAGAGCTTATAGACATTAGACTAACCCCATCGCTTCTCTTCTTAGGACCTGTACTACATCCAAGTTGCAGCCTTATAATCCTTCATCTTCAGGCAAGCAAAGATCGACCTTCACCTTGACTGTTCCTGCTATCACTATGAGTTCCAACGGTTATGGCGGATATCCGAATTTCCAGGTCTACATCGATATTCCTATCTCAACAGTCAGTGGTAGCAGCATATCTATGTCAAATGTCTGTTAGACAAGTAATACCTTGCTCACTTGTCAGGTCACCTTAACCTCTTCGACTCAATATCGAATGCAATTTAATTATGTGGGGACAGGCCTCTCCACCATTACTTACCTCTAAATAAATGTCTATGCGACAGTGGGAGGTAATTTCGGAAATGCAGCTGATTACACTGTTACTGTGTATTTGCCTCAATGGGTCAGTGCCATCGGGTCCTATGCTCCTTTTGGTGACAGTTATAGTTCTCAGTCAACTTACTGCTCATGTTCTAGCAGCTTCACAGTTGGAATCACAGCTTATGGGGCTGTGGCCAACCTCAACACTTTAACATTTAATTCTGCTCAAAACAGCGTCAGGAGCAATTTATCCTTCATATTTGGAGCCAATAGCTACAGAGACGCCTTCTTCTCTAGTTCACAATATTTGTTCAATTATGGTTTCCTCAATACTCCCAACTATAGTCCTTACCAGACAAGATCCAACTTCAGATGTATGGTCTACGAAGGCACCAATTCGTCAGTTATGACCCTGTCCAGCGCATGGTCGACACTAACTCTCAGCAACTTCGCCTCAGTGACTCTCACTCCCAAAGCTGAAATATCTAATCCTTCTAGCATTGTATATAAAATGCAGTGTTATGGAGGTGGCATACCCACAGGGTCAAATACTACAGCTATGAGCTTATCATGGAGGGATGCGGGGAATACTGTTCAATCTGCTAGCAATATTGCCTATAGCAGTCTAACATTAGCTTCCTCGCCTGCAACAACTGCTACCCTCTCTTTCAATGCCAGAAGGTTCAAGACTCAAGGAATGAAGGCACTCTATTCTTTCTAACTGAGCTCACCTGTTGCACTAACCTTCTCAGCTCGTTTCTACTTCGACTTCCACATGAACCTATCTCCCTACCTCGACCACGAGGGTACTGTCTAGTGCTACATCCGTACAGTTTCATCTATGACTGACTCTGCAGCACAATACACTTACTGCACTTTCACCACCTGGTGGCAGTTGATAGTTTGGAACAACCTCAACTCAATCACAGCAGGCACAACATTCTACGTGGATATTTATAACATCGATCAACCGACAAATTCCAACATTGGAGGCAACCAGCAGATAATGGTGACCATTGACACTGATAATATCTACAGCAATGGTGTGGTAGCAACCAGAGAGTTAACGGATGTGTCACCAAGTGCTACTGTACCGACTGATTTTGTTGTCTTGAGTACGGTTGTCAGCAACAGTTACATACTTGATTTGCAGACCGTGGACATCAGTGTTGATATGCTTGTGCCGACCATTTTTAGCAGTGCGACTTCTCTTTATGTGCTGTTTCCGGCCAGCTATGCACAGTGGATCACCAGATCCTATCCCATACCTGTAGCCTATCCTGCTGACCCAACTACTGGACAGGTTTGTGAGTTCAACGAGACCTCTTTAACAACCAACTATGCAACAACTTGCACTTTCATTTCTCAAAGGATTCTCAAAATTGATCTCAATCCAGTTACTGCTAGGTATTTTACGTTAAGACTAATGAACATACATACCCCTGCTGCAGTTCCTAACGGTAAATTCAATCAATATCGTTTCAAATTATTCTTAGCAGGTGCCAGTGAACAGACAGTCTCGCATTATTCCTTCACCGATTATAGTCATCATCTTACCTTGACAACAAATCCTGCACTGATTGCACTCAGTTGGAGGTACCACTCTTTGTCGGTGAGCAATTCCCTCTTCACACTAACTGCATTAGGCAACGAGGTGATCACTGTTCAGCAGGGATACTACAGCAAAGTAGTTGAACTGAGGCAGAGCATATATCCCAGCAATTTCAAGGCTACACTTGATCTGGCGGTGAGCAACTACCCAACTGAGTTTGTGCCTCTGACTCCCCTGACTGTCACTCTTGGAAAACCGACGGCTTACTTCAGATTGGCAGCTAAGGATGCCACCACTGCTCCAGGACTGTATACACTTCAATTTTCCAAAATGGGCGACACCAACAATGCATATACGAACATTCCTCCTCTGACTCTTGTGGTTCAAAACATCCAATGCTCTCTGAAAACAGCAGCAAATACCTACACATTGCCCATAGGTGGTATGACCTTACCGATAGTCATCGATGCCACCAACTGTATTCCTATTGACTCCATCAACTTCACAATGACCTTTGTGGGGACAGGATACACTCAATTTTCAGTCAATACTGACCTATCTAACATGGTGCTTTTTAGCACTTCAGCTGATGGAAAATTATACTTTGTGGTCAGACATTCAATCCCTGCTTCTGGATCTCTGGTGGCTGGAAACTCAGTCATTGCCACAATCTCAATCACAGGGGTCAATAGTGCTTTCTATGCAGCTATTCCCACCTTTACTCTAACCCTTGTTGATGCAACCACCTTCCAGACCTTCCCAACAGGTAATGCCCTATCAGCTCCAACACTCTCCACTAATACTGCCACATTCCAGTTGCAGTGCAGTCAGGCTAGTCGCATTTACTGGGGCATTGGTATATATCCCTCTATCCTCAACAACCATCAAGTAGACTTTTAGGCTCGTATAATCTCAGCAGGTATCGGTCTGCACACCAACTTCAGCTAAACTGATGACTACTACGGTCGCGTTTACGGCATGATGCAAGGCACAACAATGCAGGTCATAACCCGCAGGCTCTACAACCTTCAATCGAACGTCAACTACATATTTAAATATTTTTGTGTGAATCAGCTGGGTCACGTTTCTGACAGTCAGAGCATCAACTTCACTTCTTTGAATTATGGAGCCTATCTGATGAAAGTAGAAATCACGTTCAGAGGTGCAATCAATTATGAGCAGTATAACAATCTGGCATGCTCACTTGCCTAAAACTTCATCATACCATATACTAGAGTCATCACTGAGGCTATCTCCTATTGTGGCAATACTCCCTACATTTTTTACAACAACGGTACAGCGGCCATCCTCAATGAGCCTGACTCCAATGGTTGGTACATATACGGCTTCTACATCTAGCCTGACTTCACTATTTCGTCAGACACAACAAACACGAACATCCGCAATCAATTGTCTCTTAACACTGAAGCAACAAACATCATCACCTCTACAGCTAATTATATCACCTTACCTTCCCTTGTGCAAATGCAGACGTATAAATGTTGTTATTTAGGACTGATATTCAGATTTACACTTAGCCTGTAATGAGCATATCCTCGCCTTTGTCTGGTCTAACGTCGGTGGTTATCACGGCTAGCATTACTAACATGAATGGTTTCATCATTATCGGTGCGATGGAGGGAGCATTTGATGCAGCGACCATGACAGTACCATCAACAACCAGCATCAAAAATGGATAATTTTCACAAAGTCTTAACCTGACGGCAGTGAAAATGATCCATACCACTCAGAATTATAACACTACCTTCCAGTTCAACGGATTGAGCGCTAACACTCTCTACACTTTCTTCTACTTCTGCACAGTAGAAGATCCAGCCATTACTGCTCTGTCTTCATCTGTGGGAACTATGTCTGCTCAAACTTTGCAAATGCTGATCATCGACATCAACTGGTAGCCCTCTCTGACCTATCTGTGGGGACTGGCCTTGCTACTACTTATGCTCCTCTTCTGATCATAATAAGCCAATTCATTATTCATAAGTACTATGACAGATCAGCCTTTATTGCGCATGTGTTTGATTTTTTTCTTCTTGCTGTCCCTCCCTTGTTTCTTTGAGACTGATTAATCGATACTTTCGTCTAGATCGTCGTTGTCTCCACTATCGTTATCATCATCGTCGCCTTAGTCGTTCATGAGAGTCTTGCCTCCTCCTTTGGTCTTGCCAGTTCTGAATCTGTTGCGTTTTGAAGCTGCAGCGAGGTCTGCCTTGGGAATCGGGTCAGTTCCAATACTTTCCTCCAGAATTTGACTTGTTTTACTGATGTATGAGCTCAATGAGAAGAGTCGCTAGTAGTTTTCTACTTTTTGCTTCTTTTGTCCTGCCTGAATTTTTGATGTTTTCATGGAGACATAGGTTTCGAACCCTCTCAGCAAATTTCCCTGAATCTAAACTAACTTACAGCTTATTTGGTGTCTTAGAGGTAGTAAGTTTCGAGCTACAGGATTTGGTGGTCCAAATCAAGAATTTCTCGCCGCATTTGTTATTTTGCTTAGTTGAGTTACTTCTGCGATAGCATGATTTAATTATAAAGCCAAGCGGTTCATCGATGAATTTAAATGCGAAAAGATGTTTAAATTTATTGATAGAGTTATGATATAGATAGACCTTATTTTTTGTTATACTTTATAATTGCTAAATCATGCTCAACCCATTCGCCATAGAAAGGTAATCCATGCTCAAGATGATTGCCATCCAAGAGGCAGCTGTTGCCTTGAGGATCAAAGTGAGCCAATCTATTCTGGCTAATGAAAATGGAAGCTTGAATCCAAAGCTGAGAACTGAGCTCAAAGGATATGTTTCCCAAAGCATTCCTTAACCAAACAAATACGAGTGCAAAGTGTGTCATATGAGCTTCAATGAGGGAAGAAAACTAGGAGGACACGTCTCTCGGGCCCACAAGGAAAAGAACCAAAATACGGAAGGAGTTGATAATTTGGAAGAAGAGGTTCAGGCAGATATTAAAAAAACCTGCAGACGAAAAACCGCAAGGAGATCCAAAATGATTACTCAAGAGATTGACCCTGAGGACCCTGAGGTGGAGATCAAAATGGAGGAGATGGAAGTTAACGATATTTATGAAGATAGCCCTTGATTTTGTTCAAATTATACTGGCTAGTGTATACACATAACAAAGTCCGCTAAATAAGCATTTACAATTAATATTCAAAATGGACTCAGGACCAGAGAAATCCACCTCTGTTCTTTGCGAGCAGTGCAGCACTCAAATCAACAGGCATTTTATAGATATTCACCGAAGAAGGTGCATCGCTATTAAGAGGGCCAATGAAAAAAGAAAATAAAGTTAGTCGAATGGCGATAGAGAAAGCAGAGCTGAGAAGAAAGATGAGGATGTGTTTATTTGCTACCTATGTGGGGAAGAGCAGCCGGTCAATGGACTCGATGCTCACATTCAAAACTGCAAAAATAAATAGATTGAGTGTGACAGATGTGGGTAGAGCCTAGCGGGTGATAAATTTTAAGATCATCGGCTCTATTGCGAAGGACCACCTTAGGAACCTGTTTATGTTGAACGACCAAACGAAAGAGAAGAAAGGGCGATTAGGGAAGAAGCCAATGTTGCAAGAGAAAGACTTTTGCCACTTCCTGAGCCTAAAAATTATGAATAATGTCAAGCCATGCTTAGTGCGATGGCTCGAAAGAATTATTAGCTCATAAACTTAGGCCTGAGAGCATACTATCACGAAAAGCATGAACAGTTCCTAACTCGAATAAGAAACGAATGGGACTTAATTCAAACTGCCATCAGAGCAGCAGCTACTGAAGCAGACACACCGAAACAAGGAGGACTGACGACAGACCAAATTGATTCTATACTTGAGAAACGTTACAGATACGATGGAAGGCATAAGGATAACTGCAAGATATGTTTCACTGACATATGTGATGAGGAGGCAATCAGAGTGCTCGATTGCAGACATTGGTTTCATGGGATTTGTCTTTATCAGTGGTTGCTCATGAACAAGAGTTGTCCAACTTGCAGGAAGGTTATTGTTCCCCAGAAAAGTTATTCCATCTTTCCCTCCTAGAAATAGTGGCAGCTGGGCTAAAAATAAAAAAAGGTGATTTTATGGAGTAATCTCTAGTTGTATTTTTTTCAAAGTGACCACCATATGAAGATGTTCTTATATTTTTTAACTTATGAGTTATTAAACATAAATGTCAGACATCCATCTACAGGCACAGCAGCAACAACAGCCCTTTCAACAAACTCCATATCAACCGAACCCTTACAACCAACAACCCAATCCATTTAATTAACCTCAGACATATCCATACGATCCAGCACCCCAAGTCAACAACGGTGCTTTTGCAGCTTGCAACTAGGGACTAGCGAATGGCTTCGGGGAAATGTTCTTTAATATCAGAGATCCTAACTTTACTCAGAAAAATGAGCCAATTAAGCAGGGGGCTTCTTGGCATTTGGCAGTAGTTATATTTAATCTGGTTTTTATTGGATGGCTGGTAACAGGAATGATCGGACTCAATAATTTCCTTAGCCTGGGTTTAGTCATTGGCTTGATTTGCGGTCTCTACGTGTTGTATCTGATAATTGGCTGTTGTTGCAGCGACATCAAGGAATACATCCACAACATGAAGAAGTTCGATCAGTATCAAGAGACCTACGATCAAATGGTCAAAGGAAGAGGTTACTTCAGTTTCTGGATCGAGTGTTATCACTACCAAACTTATAGAGATTCAAAGGGAAGAACTCATAGGAGGAAGGTGGTTACACATACTGCCAGGTAAAATTTTTAGGTGAGTGAGTGCTTTGACGAAAGTGGAGAGGTGCAGGGAATCATGGACATCTCAAGCCATATATTTGTGGAGTACCTCAAAAGATATTACTTCACTGACGATGCTAGCCAAGGCAGGTTTGTGGCTGCTTTCAACAGTTTTGTGAGCAGGAACACAAGAGATACCCATCAGAATTACACACACACCTTCATGATCAATGAATTTGAGCCCTATGTCGCATTTTCTGCCCTCGGGGACGGGTCAAAAAGTGTGACTCTATTTTACGTGACTCTTCTATTAGGATTGGCCTTTGCATATGCTTGCATTTTCGAAAGGACGGTTTCGAGATACCAGATTGGAATTTTGAAGAGATTAACCATAAATTGATAACTATCTCATTGATTTATGTTAATCGACTTGAAGCGACAATAAGTATAATATTTTTTATGAAGCCAAATCCCCAGTCACTTATCACAGTGTGCTAGCATTGCCATAGAGAAATTTCTACAGCTCAGTTTGCCCTCCACTCAGCACGATGCATCCCCAGCGATCTAGCAGTCACCAGGGATAAATGCAAAAGGTATCGTTAGGATCATTCAGATCTGAGAATAAGAGCCAAAAGGCTGAAACTAGGTCATAGCCTCAAAGAAATTGGGCAGCAGAAGAAAAATTTGCTTGTTACCTATGCAACGAGCAGTTTCCCGTTGGCTAGTTGGACTCACATATGTAGCAATGCAGCAATCGGGAAGTCAAGTGCTAACAGTGTCATCAGATGGTCCCAAGACCTCATCTTCAATAACATAGAGATCAATGTGATGGTATGGTAGAACCTCCTGCTTGGGCCCCTAATGAAGCCAATAGTGAAATTGCGGGAGCTTCCTCATCCAGTTCCCAAGTTTCTCTCGATTAATAAGAAGAATAATTTATCCTTGGTCATGAGCACGGACTCCTCACAAGGACTGTTGTCGTGCTACCTAACCTGCACCCTCTTCCGATTATGAGTTTGCTACAAACTTCTCTTTTCGATAATATGATAGGAGAGCTTGCTAATGGGAACATCACAGCTGCTTCACGAAGAATCACATACCTTAACATAGTTGAGAGAATGATCAGAGAGTTGGCAGCAGAGGCAGACATAGAAAGGAGAGGTGGACTCACGTAAGCTCAGTTCAATGGCATTCCCAACAAAGTTTACAATTTTGATGGAAGGAACAAAATTGACTGTGGCATTTGCATTAATGAGCTCACTCCAGGACAAGAGGTCAAAGCCCTAGATTGTAATCACATGTTCCACATCGCCTGCCTTAAAGAATGGCTTTTTATGAACAAAACATGTCCGATGTGCAGGAGAATTGTGTTTGAAATACCCTAAGAAGAAAGAAGACGAAGAAATGTCTTCGATGGCTATTCTGGTACAGCTCAAGCCAGACCTGCTCCTTCTGCAGATAGGCATCCTTGACTTTGATTGCCAGATTCATAACTATTTTTGTGACTGTTTGAAGTAATATTTTTTTGATATGGAGCCAAATCCAAATTCTAACTTCACAACCTGTGAGCACTGCAATCGTGTAATTCGCACAGACTACTTTGCTATCCACTCAGCTCGATGCCTTCCCAAGGATATCGCAGCCAACAAACCCAAGAAGTACTCCTAAGTTGACACAGGAATACAAGAAGACAACAAATACAGTAATTAAAATAAGAGGAGTAAATTGAGAGCAATTGGAGAGAGGAGGAGAAGTTTGCTTGCTACCTCTGTCGATAATAATTTTCAGTCAGTTCTCTAGATGCTCATATGCAGGAATGTCCAAATCGCTAAATCGAATGTTAGAACTGTGGAGAGATGGTTCCTCGTCGATAATTATTAGCGCACCAATAAGAATGTGCTTAGTAGTCTTAACTCCCTTCTTGGCTGGAAGAAGACACTTCAATAACAGCTTCAGAAGACCGGCCTGGCACTTAGTACTCGATATTACCATTAAATACCGAAAGAACTTCATAAATATCGTCTTTGAGATCATTGGAACATCTTTTGGAATAAGGCATTGTTCGTTCAATGTTGATGGGTGATCTGATTCAAATGGAAAGAAGAATAATGTATCTATATTTACTGAGGCTTTAAATCAGAGTGTTGGCAACTTCAGTCAGATAGCCAAATGGCAGTGGATTAACATAAGCTCAAATCATGTCGATTCCAAACAAAACATATCTATTTGATGGCAGAAATAAAGATGACTGTGCTATCTGCTGCACTGAACTCGCACATAGATAGGAAATTAAATCATTGGAGTGTAAACATTTGTTTCACACTTAATGTCTTAAGCAGTGGCTCCTCATCAATAAAATTTGCCCTTTGTGTAAAAGATAAATAAAACATCCTCTCGCTCCGGAAGCATCCAACAGGAACCGGTAAGAAAATTCACATGCAAACAGGCCAGGAGACAATTGATCATGTGTTTCCTGCTTTTATCAGCTTTGATCGATAAAATAAGAAAATAAGTTTAGATGTTGTGGACAGCCAAGTGTTTTTGTTTGCTCTTATCAAATGTTTTGTTTAATGAATTTCAATGTCAGTCAATAGTTTCGCTGGAGTCTTATAAAGTAATTATATATGGACCCATCCCGCCACAGCCGTCTGGAAAAATGCCAATATTGTCACACGGAAGTCCCTCGCAGTTTCTTCGAAATCCACGTACGTCGTTGTCTGGCTGTTGTCTCAAAATCCACCAACGAAGTGTACAGTATACTTAATGCAGTCAAGCTTTGATGAAAAAGACAGATGAGAGGCCGAAGAAGGAGCCAGCAAGAAGGAGAATGTGGGAAGAGGAATAGACTTTTCAATGTTATCTTTGTGGAAAAATGCAGACTATCAGTTAATTGGACGATCACATTGAAGTGTGCCCTAATCGATAAATAGAGTGTTAGGACTGCAATTTGAAATTTCCCAGAAATTTGTTAGCATAGCACAGAGCTGTATGCGAAGGTCATGAATCTGAAGACGATCATTTCAACTCCGAATCGAATATAAATCGTAGTTCACAATCTTCCTTGGGCTCTATCGATGATAGCAATATCGATTCCTCAGAATTGGAAGATTCAGGTAATTGTGTGTTTATTTAGATCTGAGGGATTTCATTGATGACGATGAAGAGGGATAATTTAGTGATGACGAGGGCTCCATATAAATATCTGAGGACAGTTAGATTCACCACAGAAGGGAGAATTTATAAAGAAGGCTCAGAGAATAATTTGCTAGAACTCACGTGAACCACAGAAAAATCGAATAAATTCAAACTTAAATCGAAGACCTTCGCAGGTAGATCCAAAGAAGGGCCAGAAGTGCTGATGTTCGTCGAAAGGGAGGAATGAGTAAAAATTAAATAGAAAAATTGCCAAGCTTTAAATATAAGCTTGATGGAAGAAACAAAGAGGCGTGTTCAGTTTGTTACACTGATTTTAGTAATGGCTAGGTCGTCAAAGATCTGGAGTGTAAGCATCTGTTTCATACTGACTGCATTACTCCTTGGTTGCTGAGGAACAAGACTTGTCCTAATTGTAAGCAAGTGGTGAAAGCCAACACCAAGCCCAGAACAAAGATGGAATCTAAAAGCAGCAGAAATAATAAGCCTGGTCCTTCAAAAATCTAGCCCAAGGTTGAAACCGCAAGATCTTCAACTTTTTCATAGAGAGTGATGGCCACAGTCATAGCATTATTCAAGGACTCAAGCATTTAAAATGAGCATAATAATTGATGTGCATTCTATTAGGTTCTTTAAGTTGAAAAATAAAAGAACAATCATTATTTACCTTTCCCGAGGTCAGCTATATTTTTAATCAGGTTGTTGTCTTGACCCAAACCAAGTATCATCTGCTCGATGTTACTGAGCCTATCCTGTGAGTGAATGACGGCTTACATTTTTTGCTACAGCTCATGATGTCTCTGGGCCATTTCTCTCAGATCTTCCTATTTGTACTGAAGTTGTTTCTTCAAATTTTCAAGTTAACCTTCAAGCTTTCTGACTTCTTCTGCATAGTATTTTTTCAGTTTGGACTCAATTTATTTCTTCTCAGTGTTGTGTCTGGTCAAAATAATCTTTTATTCTTCCTGACGATCGCCCATCATAGTTTATTAGTTTTGCTTCAAAGAGGCAATCTCATTTCGGAGGTTCTTTTCGATAGCTTTCAGACGATTGATTTAGACCTCGAGTTTGTTGATTTGGCTTGACATATCTTGGACTGTATCGTCATATTGTTTTTTGAACTTGTTCCTCTGAGTGTTTATCTCTTCATCATGAAATTGCTTCTCGCTCTTGAGGGCAGCATCTTTTTTCTTCACCTATCCATCATAGAAGCATTTTTATTTACGTAGCTCTAACTCTAGATCTTCATTGTGCTTCTTGACGATCTATATTTGGGCATTTTTCTGTGCGATTTCTCGAGAATAATTGTCTCGCATTATTTTGATCTTTTCGTTCAGTTCCTATATTTCTCTATCTTTGGCATTGATCAGTTCTTGTAATTTTTTCTTTTCTTCCTCGTTTGTCAAATTTCCCTTCTCTTTTTCAGTGGTCTGTCTCAGCAGTTTAAGGTTAGTCATGCCAACGACTGCATTCAAAGCTGTTGACTACTCCTTCTTGGTCATTTTCAACTCGTTGACCTGTAGTTACAGTTCTGATATTCTTGTGTTCAATCTTAGAGTTTATAGATCGAATCGCTTTCTCATTTAATTTTTGTCCTGGAGTTCTTGATGTAGCTTTTCTCTGTTACTATCGGCTAACTTGGTCTTTTATAGGAGCTGATACTGTAAAGCTTATATTTCTCTCTCATAAAAAGTTTTCAAAGCTTGTACGTCTGCTTGACTGAGCTGAGCCCATTTGACTTTCAGAGCTTACAATTCATCTCCGAATTACTTCTCCTACTTTCTCATCTTTAATTTTAGTTCTTCAACCACATTTTATAAATCTTTAATAGAATCGGCTGACTGTTTCCTTTGAGAGGATATCTCTGCATAAAGTTTATTCAGCTCATCTTTCTTTGCCTGATTAATTTAGAGTAACTTTTCAATTTCATTTTTCAAGTTGTTGTTGATGGCCTAGTTACCAGTGGCGATAGTTTTTAGTTACTCTTTGGTGAGGGTTTTCAGCAGTTGAACATCGTCATGAGCTTTCTGACGATAAAATTCTTACAATTATTTGATCTAGCTTTCCAGTTGGTCTCTTTTCCGGGAAAGTTCAATTTATCGGGCACTTGCTTCAATATTTTAGATTCGATTTAATTCACAAAGCTTGCTATTTTATATTTATTTGTTGGCCAGTTGTTTCTCCAATTTTTTCAACAGCAGGTCATATTCTATCATAGACAGCTCCTTCGATTTATCGTTCTACCTGTTGAGTTTATCGATCAGATCCTCAAACATGACTTTCTGATCAGAAAGTTCAATCTTTTTGAGGTGGGCCATATGAACAAGTTCATTGTTCAGGTCAATGATCTCATTCTTGAGCTTCTAGACTGTGCGATCATGTTCAAGTCTGGTCTCTTCCAGCTGGTTGTTTTTCATCTTGAGGAGATGTTGGGTCTTTCGGAGTTAGTAGTCTGATTATTCACGAGCACTCATTTGTAGGCTTGCCATGTTTTGCATTTTTGCCAGTTGCTATTTAGTGAGTGTGTCCTTGATGAGGTCGATTTCGTGAGCTTTGATCATATTTTGTTGATCTTTGTCTTCTTTCAGGAAATAATTTTCTTTGATAAGGCTTTCAATCTTTATTTAGTATTATTTGAATTTTCTCTGGGAGTCTTTAATAAACTTATTTTTTTCTTGTTCGATGATATCCAAGGTTTGAACTTCCCTTGCTATCTGATCTTCCAATTTTTCCTACAAAGCAGTCACTATTTTTCCTCTTTCTTTCAGCATCACATACAGCTCAGCATTCTCCTTTGACAGTGCTCGATTCTTTTCTAAAAGACCTTCTGCGTCCATACTGCCTTGAGTTTTCTTTTAGGTCATTCTGTATCCGATTTCATGGGGTTGGTTTCTGGTCTTGGTATATGTGGACTGCTTGTGTTTGTAGTCAGTTTGAGGAGGGTATTTGTCATTGTAGGAGGTGTTGTCATAATTATAGCTCAGGGGTGACACTTATCGCTTGTAGGGCTGATTTTTTGTTAGAGGGGATTTGCGGGACATATGAGCGTTACTTATCACTAAACTTATTATTAAAAACTATTAATAATATCATTCGTCCGAATTGATCCTACCCAGGAAAATTCATACAAACGACGAAGCAATATGAAACAGGCCTCAAGTGGGAGAATTTCCAACGATTTTGTAAATGTAATAAAATCGAAAGTATAGAAATAGAATGTCGGAGAAGGAGCCCTTATAAGCAAAAATACAACTACTTGGCTACTTCACTCATAAACTCAACGATAATCATCACATCAAGATGCAGACTGAGGATGTGGTTAACGACAGTCTCAGATAAACATCTCGACAGTATAAATAAAGCACTTTCACGCCAGTCCACATACTTGTTGAGACGAACTGCATTGCCATTATCGACAGTATATCTGATTTCATGTAGAGTAGAACAAAGGATGGCTTATCACTGATTTCCTGTCAGAACCTATTTGCGTCTCGGAACTGCTGAGGGTCAGGATATATGGAATTGCTCTTGGATACAATCAACTCATAGTTAACACCAGAGCAGGATGTTTATTGCTCAGCTGGGGTCATAAAAAGGCAATCAAAGATAGTCAACTGATGTAAATTCCTATTAGAAACTCCAGACATAGGTACAGTCATCTATTTGAGGTTTTTCAAATATCAGAGACTCACAAGTTAGATACTTTTTGCTTCTCCACTCTCAAAAAGGCAGCAGACAAACACTCTCTTTTTGTGATTTCTCATAGGAAACCCTCCAGTATCATAATTTATCCAGAAATGAAAAAAATTGGCCTCAAATGTAAACTGTTAGGCTTGTCTGTGGGGAAATACCATATGATGTGCTGGGACGATCAGGGTCAACTTTATAGCTGGGGATGCAAGTCTTTAGCCTTAGGCCATGAAAATTTGCCAGAATAAGTATTCTTTTTGAGATTTAGGAATATGTGGATGTCCCTCAACCTGTGTACCGAATCAAGGGATTCGTGCTGAAGGCTTATGCTGGAGTAAACTACTCTTTGGCTATCACTCTTGAAGGCAAATTGTATGAATGGGGCATGTATTAAATCATTAATGTAGTCAAAAAACATCGGACAAAGGTGAGGAGCTTGTCTTTGAGCCTCGATAAATCCTCTTAGATAGAGACGAGAAGCTGATCGATTTGAAAGGTCGAGGATAGAGATATGGAGCTCTGACTCTTTCAGGGGGGCTGTATTTATGGGGAAAAAAGATGTAGCAACATTTTAGAAATCCATAAGAGCACTTATCATAGACTGAGAGTAATGTTGGGAGGCCAAAGTACTACAATTATCCCAATGGACATATCGTTGATTTTTCAATCTCAGAAGCAATTATTGGTCTGGTGATTTCAGCAAAGCCGATAGTCAACATTTCAGAATGTCAAAACACTTACTGGAAAAATCTTAAAAGAAAGGTAGGCAACAACTTAAAATACTGTCAGGGAAGAATTTTATCAGATTATAGTTAATAAAAATAATACAACAGCCGGTCCTTGCTTCGAAGCTGCAAATCTTTGAGAAAATACAATGATCCGATCGAATTAGCCTGGCACAGCAAATTGTCCAAAAATAATTATATCAGTGCATCAAGCAGAGATAATGAGGTTATGAATTTTATCGTAAAACCTCAATAAAAGTCCATCTACAGAATCAGGCACAATACCGAAAGAAGTGTCGGACATCACTAGACAAAAACTATGTTGAAAAAGTCTAAATGGACCTCAAAGCGAGTAGAAACAGATATGGGGGAACTGATGAAATAATTCCAAAAAAGAAAGGAAAATATCACGCTGTTGTAATCAGGCGTGTTTGCACTTCAAAGTAAACCCAAGGAAAAATTTTACCGAACTGCTAAGAGTGGCAATAACGAGAAGTAGTAAATAAAATTTATTTTCAACAAACCTCTTGAAAAGAATTACTAGCAAAAATTATAGCTGGTTCTTCGAAAGAAGAAGTAACTTGAGCAGTCGAACATTGAAAAAAATGTGAAAATGTTGGAAAATAGTTCATTCTAGTTCAGAATGAGAAGCCGGATTTAAAAGGAAGAGCTGAGAAAGAAGAGCAAAGAGGTGGAGTGTTGTCGATCGTCTCTGCAGTAAACTCTCATCAAGATGTATCTAGTCAAGCTTCTAACGAAGCCTATCGCTGAAGGTCGATAGCTGAAAATAGGGAATTTCGCGACAAACCTCAGATTGAAGAGGTTATAAAACGACATTCGAGGTGTCTTTGTCAAAAATCGTATCAAAATCAAAATGAGACATTTTGCTCAGAATAGGATCGTCAGGTATGCTATTTTATTCACGACCTTCAGGAGATACGTCAGAAAATTCAGGCAGAGAAAATTTGTCAATCAACGCAAATATGTTACTCAGAAATTATTCAAAAACGTCATCAAATCAAAAATGAAATTGGGCATCGCAGCAAATATTTTTAATGTGAGGAAACTACAGAAATTCAGAGAATGGGTCTCGATGGTGAAGGCTGAGAGGAAAAAATGTCTGAAGTACATGTGGAAAGTTTATCTTTTGTCAAACATGAAGATCAATCCCAATCATTAGATTTCAACAGTTTCCAACTTGCCGAAGAATGCCTAGGATCTTTCAGTGGAAGTTTTGTACCGATAAAAGGTAGCGATGAACCCGCTCTTGAAGCTGGCTAATTTTCTGAATAAATACTCCATTTTCAAGATCAAGGCAACCTACTTTCACAGTCTGGTAACTCTTTTTACACTAGACAGCAAAAAGATCAAATAAACAAGAATCATCAGTTCTTTTCAGAGAACTAAGAGGTTCAGGATAAAGTTCTACGAATAGGATGAAGTTCAGGATAGATACAATCTGATGCAGAACGACATTTTGCCATTTTCTATTCATTACAATCAGCTGATTCATCCTAAAAATTACGACATCATGATTCCTGAAATCATGAAGCAGAATGAGAAATGGGTCAAAGAGGAGAGGAAATAGTTTTAGAAACATATCGAGCTTATTTTGAAATAAAATTCGATGGTCTATCGAGATAAAAGGAGGGACTATGATGCCGATTTAGCAGTGTTCATTCGGAGAAATTGGGACTCGTTATCTGAAAAAAGATGGAAGTACATCATCGAGTACAATAAGACCTAAAAGACTGTGGACAAAGAAAAGAAGTAAAGGGAGCTCAGGAGGTTGTTGAGATTAGTAAATGCTGAATCAAAACTGGATGAAGATTGTCTTCCCGAGAAGCACCTACTTCTTGAATAAGCCCTCAGAAGGCACGACTGTCCCAAGCCACCAAACAGCAACATTATTTTCACACTGGGTGATTTCAGAAAACATTTCAAGCCTTACTTTGAATCTCTATTGAGTAAGGTGAGGTAGATGAGAAGATCTTTTTTCTGAATGATAATTTTAATTACTTGTATTGTGTGATAAGCATAATATACATCATAACAAATCTTCACTGACGGAGCCAAATAAATTATTTATCTCTTCAACATATTTCAAAAAAGTTTAATGGCAGAGGGTCCATTCAGCCAGAGAGAAAGATTCAGCTTCCATGGGTATATTCTGGCTCACAGGTTTTTACTTGGTTTCCTGTTCTGTGGGAAGAATTTACTCGGTCTGGACCATGTTTTACTTATATTCATTGTTCCTTTTAGGCTTATAGCCATCATTATACGATATTTTACTGGTAATCATTGACTTGCATTTCACTGGAGCATAATCAATTTTTGCTACCTTTCCTCCATCCCTTTCATGACACATTGAGGACCTTTTGGTCAGTGGGGGAAGTTAGGAATGCGAAATGCAAGTTTTATCAGTTTTTATATCATAGTGTTGATGTTGTCTGGAGGCTGAGAGTTATTTAATGAGACAGTTGGAAACATTGATGAGAGCCTCTTAATAGTAGCTTTTCCAGTGTTTGAATTGGCGGATGTTGGCCTTGAAGGAGTTAATAATCAGCTCAGGCTCCTTGAACTATTTCAGCAATTTTTTGTGATAAATGCGGCACTGGTTGGCATTTTTGGTCTGAACAAATATTGACACCTTTCTCCAAAAGCTCCATTGCTGTTGTCTGTTTTGAACCAACGTTTTATAGTCTTCCCGATAAAAATCAAGGAAGACAGCAAAACGGATTCTTTCATGGGCATCCCAGATGTATGGCCTGATGTACTAGTGGCAATGAGCGGGGAAGTGCTCAAAAGTAAAAGGTAGTAAATATTATGCCATGTGTTTAAATTATCAAATAGAATTTTCCATAGTATATGAACTTAATGATTTCCAGTTATGTTAATTCTTATAGCACGGAATTTACCCGAAAAAAGGGGTCATTTGGTATATCAGGAGTTATCAAGGATAAATCGATAGTAGGATAGTAATATCAACTGGTCTAGTCCACTGAAGCTGTGCTGAGTTGAATTATCAAGGCTTACTGCTCACGCAAAAGATCCTTGATTGACAACAGCTCTTGCTGCAAAGCTTCATTGTGGCTCTATAAATTCTTTAGTTTGGTGCTATTTTGGGCCGTCGACTGTTGGTAAAAATTTTCTTTTTCTTTTATCTTCTCTTCCAACTCAAATACCTATTTATTCTTCTCGGCCAGCTCACTATCTTTATGGTCGATAGTACTTTTTAGCTTGCTGTTTTCTTCCCTTAATCTCATCATTTGCTCTCTGAGCCGGCTGACTTCATCAGTAGAAAATTGCTGTTCGAAGGTTTTTGAGTACCTTTGCTGATTTAGTTGTTGAGGTGTTGCTGAGGATGCTTGGGAGCACAAATTATAGCGTTTGACGAGTTTGTTCATGAGGTGGTTGACTGTAGAATTGCTCATCGAAGTGATTTTCGATTTAAAAATAATCAGAAATGTTATAAAAATACCATCTGAATGCCGAACAAACTTCAGAGCGATAGAACAGTACCAGAGGTTATAGGAGTCACTAAGTTATTTGAAATATACGATAGTTGAATTATGGTATGTGTTAACGAGGCTAATGATTTTATTAATAAAATCATACCATGGACTGGAATGGATACACTTCTGACACATTCGATTACTCAGAAAGCTTCAATAACTCTCGATACTCTTTCAAAATCCCTCTACCTCTCACTAAGCCCTTTAAGCAAGCTCAAATATATGAAAAGTCCACCTAGTCAGGACGGTCATCTCTTGTCTATATCTAGGATGGAGAGCAGGAGCCTTCTTACTCATTCGGAATGGTCAGACACGGGTAACATAATGAAATGAGATAATGTCAGCCTATCGACGGGGATTCTTTAGAAAAATATGAGAGGAGAAACAAAGGTGACTTTTAGCAGAAGCTTAGATCAATCGGGTCAATCATGTCATGTTTAAAGCTCCTGAAAGACGAATAAGAGTCAAAGAGGCTAAGAAAGGAGCTATCTTCGGCTGAGAACATTCTTCTTGCTTTGGAGAGGGAGATACTCACCGAATGAAGAATTGATCAAAAAAAGCTAAGTATTTCTCTATTTTCAATCATTAACTAACCTCTTGAGCTGTAAAAAACTTGAAAAACATGATATTGTTTTCGGATTTGAGCCTGGAACAAAGTTCATTTTATTGCGTTTCTGTTGAGTTTATATAACTAATAACGAAATATGTAGCGATGCGCAATCTGCCAGAAGGATACCGACAAGTGCTGCAGTCTTTGTAACAGGGTCTTCTACTGCTCCCAGTAGCACCAGGAAGTCCATTGGCATATGAATCACAAATTCAACTGCTAAGGCAAACACCGCAGCATGGAGTCAGACCATGAATAATTTAAGATCTACGCTTCAAGTCAGTTGAAATCAGCGTATCAGACCAGGTTATATGAAGAAGAGGCTAAGGCTTTTATCGAAGTGTTTGAGAGCAGATTGGCAGCTAGAACTGACGTGATCAACAGATACAATGTAGCTAAGTAAACCGGAACTCCTCCTATCTTGATGAAGGAAATGGTGAGAGAGGCAGGCTAGCTAGTGAAGTTGTCAAGAAAAGTGAGCGAAAATTACAAGGCGGGCCTAGGTGAGCACTTGGACTAAGTCTATGGTCTGATAACTAACTCTTTTATAGTAAAGGTAGATGAAATTCTGGACAGAGTACTTCAAGCCAGATGCTATCAGTTAGCCTGTATGACCCGTTAGCTCAAGTAAACTCTCCTCTTGATTTCCAGCTAAGTAGACCCTTATCCTGACCATTTTGGCGACGAATTCAAACGCACCTATCAGCATTTGCTCTGGTCGGTGATCGACATAAGTGAGAGTGTAAGTTTGGACAAGATAAGCTAAAAAATGTTTGGCTACTACATCAAAGTAGTCTAGAGGTTCTAAGGCATTTGGGAGCAGATCTATGCCTACTTCAGCATGGGAACTTGGTATGCCAATAAAACTTATTATCAGAAGGCTATAAAATGCTACTCATATGCTGCTTAAATGGCCTCCAAACATAACATCAACTAAGGAGCAGGATTGTTGATAGCTGATGCTACCTTCAACATTGCCTTATGCAGATACTCCCTCAAGGAAATAATCAAGGCTACGGATGATATGCAAGAGGCATATCGACTGAGATGTCAATGTATGGGTAAATCTTCCTTAGAGGCCAGTGAGGCACTTTTGGTGCTATCTAGATGGCTGTTGAAGGAAAAGAAATACGAGAGCTGTTTGCAGTTTGTGATGGAATGTCTCAGAATCAGACGAACCAACATTTCCTTCGAGAAGGAACTTCAAGAGGTGAACCAGCTCATTTACGAAATATACGAAACAATTAAGGCTGAGAAGGAAGAAAGTTAGCAGATAGGCACTCCATCTAACACAAAATACTATGAACGTCTACTCTAGAGCTAGCGATCTTACAACGAGGATGAGGCATAAAAGCGTGAATCTTTCACTAAACGATTCCTAGAATAAGAGAAATAAATAGTGGTCTTCAAGTTGGTAGTCACCCCTGAGCTAGCAGAGACTCTGAATTCTCAGCAGTGGTCGAAAATAGGGGAGTTAATAGAAATGCAGGACAAGAAAATGTAGAAGGAGGAGGCCATCCGGATCATATTTGAAAGCGATTTTTCACAGTCTTTAAACGAGGAGCAACGGATGGAGTTCATAAAGCTAAACAAACTATCCTGATAGTTCTGCCTCTAAGTAATATGAGTCGATACAATTCAATCATTCTTTGGTCTCTTTCACATCAGCCTTCCCTTCTTCTTTCTTTTCAGCTTCTTTTTATTTCTCTTCTGTGGGAGCAGGAGGAACAATTTTTCCTTCGATAACATCTTTGATCTTGCTTTTTAGATCCTTTCCATTCTCAGTAGTGTCCAGTTGTAGTTTGACTTTGTTGAGCTCCATCTTCTTTTCTTTGTTGATGGCGAATGCTGATATTTCCAGGTTTTGTTCATTGGAGTTGAGAACCCTCACTTCACTTTTGTCTTTCAAAATGAACCCTGTGAAAATTGGATTTTTGGTAGCTGCCAATCTGACGATCAAGAAGAAGGTGTCATTTTTCTCATCATGTTGGAGGACAACCTCGACTCCTTCCATCAAATCTCCATTATTTCTCTTGAATTTGCGAACAGAGCCTGAGAATAACACTTTCACTTGCTCCTCGTAATCGTACTTAGCTTTGCTCTTGCTGCGGTCGATTTCCATTTGCTGAGCTTTTTCGAGGTCTTCACTGTCACCAGAGTCGCTGTTAACTTATCCACTGCGGACTGGGGGAATATTAGAGGGTGTTGAGAAGTTGAAAATGGAAGATTTGTTCTATACACCTGTCTTGAAACCTGAAAACAGAGAGCCGCTGCTACTGTTATTGCCAGCTCCACTGAAGCCATTACCAGTAAATAGGCTACCAGATGCAAGATTGATTTTTGGTGCTTCTTTGCCTGCTTCCTTGGCATTTGAGAAGGGACCGATACCCGAGAAGAGACCAACTCCTGCATTTCCGTTGGCGAATATATTGCTGAAAATGGATGGCTTGTTTTCTTGAGATTTTGCGGTTTCCTATTGATTTTCGGCAGGTTGGGCTTTTTTGACTGTGACGATGCTAGATGGGATGGGCTTTACTTTCTTTTGGATGTGTCTTCTTAGGCGGGGTGGGAGTCGGATTTGGGCTATACATACTCGAGTGTTTTTGGGTCGATTTCTCCAGGAGGTCCTCTTTTTTAGGCCATGTGTTGTTGATACTTGACTAATAATATTGATATCGATTCGCATTAATTCTCAATTAAGTTACTATATCATCAACCATCTATTCACCTATGTCCATAGGAACATTTCTATATGAATCATATTGACAACTCTATCTACCGTAAATGTTTGACATGATCGATGGAATTTTATAACTAGGCTTGATAATTTAAAAATTGGAATACAAAGAATGTCACAGAAAGATCTCTTGCTTGTCACTCTGCTCCTGATCATTGTAAGGGTCGCTCCTCAGTGTTCGGTCTAACGCTGTTGCTATGCCTCGCCATGTTCAAATACATATTGCCAGCAAAAAAATTCGTAGACATGGGTATCAACCGAAAACTTTGCAAATTACGGCTACACAAAATTAGTCTAATCTAACTCTTCCTGCCTGCCTTGCCCTTACAATTGCAAAAGTTGTAGCACATAGACTACCTGTTCTACCTGCGCGAGTGGTTTCTACATGTCAAATGGGACCTGCTTGGTCTGTGATTACATGTGCGCTAGTTGTGTGATGGTCAATGGCATATCCAAATGTAGTACATGCTCT
>Ga0100378_1000550_pt1 | contig 41366 bp, 53 predicted proteins | sample CryGeymeta201502_FD_81535 | JGI IMG/M metagenome (GOLD analysis project Ga0100378, IMG submission 81535) | Groundwater microbial communities from Crystal Geyser aquifers in Utah, USA - Crystal Geyser metaG 2015-02 | ecosystem: Environmental > Aquatic > Deep subsurface > Groundwater | place: USA... | reverse complement strand
TATTTCACCTCATTGTGAATTAACTGCATTTATTATTGAATTAGGTAGTGTGGATACACTCTTCACATCTCGAATATTTGTTCGTACTTCTGTTTGAGAAAGATCAGCGTCATAGGCAGCTCATAGTGGGGAGATAAGCATAACACTTACCATAAAAACTCATATAATTTTTTTCATAATGTATGTAAGAAATATATAATTCATTTTTATAATCTCATATTTTTAAGATAATTACAAAAAAAAAAAATTTACATTGTGTAAATTTTTTAAAAAACTAATCAAAAAATGGAGGAGTAATTTGTTGAATCATTGGATTATATTCTATTATAAAAGGAAATCTTCTATATCATGGTTTTTGTACTTCGGTATTGCTACTATTTCCATCTCCCATCATAGATTCTGCTCCTGAATAATCTGGAATAGTAGCATATACAGGGTTTCATGCTCCATCAATCCCTGTTTGGTTTGAGACATCAGAAACTAATCTATATCTTCGTAAATAATTAAAGTCATACTTTTTAGCTTCATCCATATCACAGTCACTCACATCTATATAAAATGGACAATCAAAAGGTGTATCTCCACCTCATAGAGTATTCTCACTAAATACAGATCATTTTATATAAAGCTGATTTGCTAACTCACTATCAGATGTTGTACCTCATAATTCACCACTTTTATAACTTATGAGTGATTTGTCAGCAAAGAGGATAGCATGGATATCTGTAACGCTTGGATCTATATAAATATTTCAACCTATATCATCTTTACTTAATGCAATAATTCACAACATACCTCATCAAGTTATATTTCCGGTAATATATACATTTCCTCCTTCTACCACGAGTGTTTTTGTTCACTCTTGTGTTCAAGCAATTCTTACATTAGATCAATTTAAATCTCACATATATAAAACACTGTCTTCTAAGAGTTTAATTCCATTACTTGCTGATGACCAAGTATTTTGAGAAAGGTTCGTGATATTGAGTGACCCATTATTTGGGGTAAAATTTCGAATAACAGTGTAAACATTTTGACTTATATCTCATCTCAATGATGATTTATTAATATCTCATATGATTCTAATTTCATCATCAAATTCTGATCATAAAATTGAATCTGAAGATGTGACACCATCAATTTTTGTATATCTTCATAATATTCCATCTTCATCCGTATCAGTTTCTTCAATATTTGAATATCCTTCAAATGCTATATTTTCAAAATTTTGTATTCATACATATTCACCATATGCATATCATTGAAAGTATGCACTCGCATAATCACTCGCTAAGGGATCTGACTCAATACATACATAAATATCTGATTTTCATGAAGCATTTTCAAAGTTTATCAGTCAGAAATTTTCATTATACGCATATCAAGCTAAAGCGTATTTTTGTTTTCCATCACTACACGTACCATTCTGATGAGAGATTCTGAGCTCTTCACCAGGCAAATAGTCTGTTTTAAATACTCCATAAGCCTCATCATAATAATACCCACTAAAAAAATTACCAATCATACTATCATCATTTCATTGATTCATAAACATTAAATCACCTGTGTTTATAGTACGAATCTCTTGATTGAGACCTCATAAATCAGATGATGATTGATTTCAAGGTACGTTATCTATTAACGTATAGGATGCATATACTCATGCAGATAATAATAATATTCATACTATAGATATAAATATATTAGGATGCTTCATGTTTTTAAATTACATACATAATAATATCTATAATCTATCGATAAAATAAAGAATGTAAATAAAAAAAAGACTGGCAAGCCAGTCTTTTTCACATAATACAAGAAAAAATTAGTCTCTTGCTGTATCATTGTTATCTGCTTCACCTTCGAAGTTAGCATCAACATCAGCATCAACATCAAATTCTTCCATATCGTTATCATCAACTCCATCCATTTCATCTTCAATAACTTCGCTATCATCATCTCCGTCTACGAAGTCAACAGTAGCTTCAGCACCATCAGCAATTGCTTCACCAGCAGCGTCAATAGCGTCAACAGTAGCTTCACCAGCAGCGTCAATAGCATCACCCATATCAGCACCAGCTTCAACAGTACTATCAACTGCAGCATCAGCAGCTTCACCATCTTCATAGTCGTTTGAACAAGAAACAAGTCCTGCAAGAGCAATGATACAAATCATCCCTAGTATTTTTTTCATATTATATTTGTTAAGTCAAAATAAACTAGCGTGCGTGATTATAAGAAATATATAGCATTGTGCAAATACTTGAATATTTACATTACACTATAATATTTTCTAATTAAATTTTAATAATTATCTACGTATTTTTCTTGTATTCAGTAACAAATCAAATAAAATCATACTATAAGTAATTTCTCACCCAATATATATGGCAAGATACAGACAAAAAAATTCATTTACTCAAACATTAAAGGACTACCTTGTCCCTATTCTATGAGGAGTTTTCATACTCCTTATACTTATTAAGGTTTTTTCAGGTGGCGATGATACTAGTTCAAATACTCCAACTACATCAACACAATGAGATGCTCAATCTCTAGATATAGACTTTAACACAGATGATACTCAAGCATTTATAGCATATTCATGAAATGCTCAAGAAGAAATTGATGATGTTGTAAATTTATATCTTTGAGAAACTATCACTGTAAAAGAATGAAGCTTACAGCTTACTGGAACAGATGGAACTGAAATTTCACTGAATAAAATAGCTGAATTTTGATATGAATCTCCAAATTCTTACTCACTAAAATCATCAGATGCTTGGTTGAATCTCAAGCAAGATTCAAATATTGCTATGCGCTATGCAAAAATCGATGCAGATGCAGGAAGTATACTATCTCTTACACAAAATGAGGCGTGAAGCAGCGTATATGTTATTTCTTGAAATGCGAGAGTTTCAAATTTATCATGAGTAAGTAGTGTTCTCATAACTGGACAAAAAATAAGTATTTCACGTCTCAATGCCTCAAATGAAGATATCGACTTAAGCGGAGAAAAATGAGATATTGATTCATTTTTTAAATCAAGTGATTGGTTTCTTGATAACAATGGTCATATCATATTAGAGGAAGCGATGAACTCTACTGATGAAGAAGAAACAACAGATGATGAAACACCAGAAGAAAATGGAACAATCGGAACACGTGTTTCATTTAATAATCTCAGAGATGAAATGAATAGTGAGGCTTCAAATCTTGAACTCAGCGGAACTATTAATAGTGAAGAAGTTTGAGCTATTACCTTTAACAATAAACAGGCAAGTTTAGGAGCATGAACATTTACCGCTAATGTCAGCCTCACAAATGGGGTAAATGACATTGTAGTAAAAATATATGATGATAACAGAGAACTGCTAGAAAAAGATGTTTACACCGTTTATAGTAGTACATCAGCAGCTCCAGAACCTATTGAAAATAATTCTAATGTTGATTCTAATCCAAGTAGTTCATCAAATTCTCAATGAGTTACAACCTATGAAGTAAATGCAAATGATTTTGGCTTTACTGAGCCATCAGTTACATGAAAATTTACAACAACTGCTTGAGAAATCACAATCCGATGAGTTACGACAGCAGAGTGAATCAGCAAAGTGCTTGTCAATGGATTTGAACTTGGTTCGTTTAATGGAAGTACATGGAGATACCATGCTTTTGAGAGATTTGAAACTCTTGAAGAATGAACAAACCAATATAAAATTGATTATTACGGAGAAGATAACAATATTGTATATACCGATTATTTTACTATCGTGAAACAATCAGGTTGAAGTGTAGAAGCAGCTCCTGAAGTAGAAGGGACTCAAGAAATTGATGATACAGCTGCTTAATACTTATAAGCTAAAAAAAAGAAAGCAATATGCTTTCTTTTTTTTATTAACAACTACAACCAGTACCGCATCAACCTGATTCATCTTTTGAACCACATCAACCTCCAGTAGATCAGCCTATAATAGAAATAAACATTGATTTTAATTCTTCCTCTTCTGGGATTATCCCCTCAAAAATCATATCTTTAAAATCAATAGACTCTTCTTCTATAATCAGAGCTGACTCCTCATTAATAGAAAGTTCCTGCTTAATTTCTGCATCGCTTGTCTTTTCTACGACAACAAAGTCAGTTAAACCAAGCTCCTCTAATACTAGATTAATTTTAGAAGAAAGATCTTCCGCTTGTTGTGTATTTCACCAAATTATAACTTTCATACATTCGTATAAACAAAATAAAATCCTGCATAGATTATGCAGGATTTTATTTTTATCAAATGATTATGAAGATTATTTTTCTTCTCCTTCCTGTGAAGATTCAACATCTTCATCACTTCCCGTAACTACTTCATCTTCATCCTCATCTTCTTCTATAGCGGCTCTTGGAGCACTACATACTACGATTGAATCATCAAGATTTACAAAAATTTCATATTTCTCTAAGTCTAAGTTAAGATCTGATACGTGAATTGAGTCTTCGTCTGACTTAATTGTAGAAAGGTCAACATCAAAGTGATCAACAAGATATCTTGGAAGACATTTTACTTCGATTTCTTTCATAACTTCTTGTACAACGAAACCTTCTTTTGTTGCTGGAGCTACTCCAACGAAATTGAAATGTACGTGAGTAGTAACTTTTTCACCTCTAGTAATAGCATAAAAATCAACATGAGTGAAATCTCCAGTTACTGGATGTTTTTGTGTTGAGTGTATAAGTACTTCAAGTTTAAGTTTTCCTGCTGAAAGTGTTATAATATTACTTTCCCCAGCTTTTCTATAAAGTCTAAGAAAATCTGAAGCGTCTAACACAAGAGAAACTGGTTCTTGTGTCTTACCGTATACAATTCCTGGAACTCTTTTTGAAGCTCTGATATGAGATGTTTTTTCTTCCCCTGCTCGAATGTCAGCTGATATAGCAAATTTTGTCATAATCTCTTAAGATAAAAATAAATTTCCTGTTCTCAGGAAAGCGCACTGATTGTATTGAAAAAGCTGCTGCTTGCAAAACTTTTTTTTATTTTTTATACAATATCAGAGGAGCTTTACAAAAAGTCAAAAAAATATACCATATCAAAGAATTTTTATATATTTAGATTACAATATGGGAAGAGGTCCAGTAGTACAAGCTAGAAAAAATGCAGTAAATGCAGAAAAAGGTAAAATATTCTCTCTGCACGCAAAACTCATTGCGCTTGCAGCACAAGGATGATGAAATATTGATGATAATCCTACGCTTGCAACTCTCGTTTATAAGGCAAAAAAAGATGGAGTCCCAAATGATACCATCGACCGAGCTATAAAAAAATGAACATGAGAAGACAAAGATGCAGCGCAAATATCTGAAATAGTGTACGAATGATATGCTCCAGGATGAGTCGCTATTATGGTTTCTACACTGACAGACAATAAAAATAGAACTGTTTCAAATATACGACATATTTTTACAAAATATGGATGAAATATGGGAGAAAGCTGAGCGGTTTCTTGGATGTTTCACAAAAAATGAGTTATTTTTATTGACCCAAGTAAACATGATTTTGATACTTTAGAAGAGCTTATACTTGAAACAAATGCTGAAGATATCTTTGAGGAAGCATGATATATTAAAGTTATTTCTGATACCAGTGACTTTCACGAAATAGAAAAATTTCTCGTAGAAAAAAATATAGAAATATTTGAGTCTAAAATAGATTACATTTACGACAGCGAGACAGAAATAGTTGAATTTGATAAAGCTCTTAAATTTACAAAAATGCTTGAAGCATTTGAGGATGACGAGGATGTAAACACTGTTTCTTCTAATGAAGTCATATCTCAGGATCTTCAAAAGGAAGTAGATGACTTTATTGAAAAAAATTCATTTAGAACTTAAAAACAATAATAAAAGCAGAATCGATTGATTCTGCTTTTATTATTGTTGAGACTATTTCATAATAATTCTATCTTCAAGTATTTCGAACTCTATTTTATATACTCACTGACTGTCTGTAAAATATATCTCACCATCATTTTCAACATAAAATTTCTTTATAGCTCTGTTTTGTCATTCGATTTGTCCCACGTATTTCAAAGATTTCACATCCTGAAAACGAAGTGTATTTGGCTTGAATATAAGAATTCTATTATCTAACAACATATATACATTTGTAAGATTTGCCTGAGTTTGTATCGATGGAAGATTTCCAGTAGTAAGATTTGAAAAATTATAGTTTTTAGGAAGATTATTCAGACTCAGAGATTCCAATCTATATGCTGGACTTCGAAATAATTTTAGCATGGTTCCATCAAGCTTCAATATATATATTCCCCCATCAATTGCTATATCCAGAATTCTTCATGTAGATATAGCATCTTCATCATTCAAATATGGAACTGCTGCTTCATAATTTTCCCCAGCTTTCCGATGCATAAGAATCTGATTTTGCTCATCTGATAAGAGATATATGTTTCTTGCATAATTCTCAATGATAGGAGAATTTGACCAAGTATCTTGATTAGCAACATCAACATAAGAAAAATTATTCCCAGAAAAACGAACCAGTTTCCCGCTCTGCGTAATAATAACTATATCATTATCTTGACTTGTTGCAGATACAAAGGTATCACCTGATGAGAGTTCTGAAAAAATGTACTCAGTTGGTTCAGCGCTATTTGCAAGAGGTCCAATCACACTATTAGCACCAATAAAATATTTTTTTCCTGCAACATCTACCAATCCAATTGGAGTTTTTGTAGCATCAAAACTCGTCAAAATATCATCATCTCAAATAGAGAAGACCTCTATCCTATTTATCTTTTTTTGAAGAGAAGATATATTGGTCTGGAGTTTTGTTATATCACCTAAAAATAATTCTTGGTCATTTATTTGAGCAATAATATCTTCTGCAGCCTCTATATTATAAGAAAATACATCTTCATCATTCATATTCTCACTTGCTGTGACTATATATTCCTGCGCTTGTAAAAGTTGCTCTCTTGCTTGACCTACTCATCAGGTTTGAGATGTAATTTGAAAAAATCATGACACAACTGTAAAAAGCAAATACGTAGCTAGAATTACTCAAATTCACAATACAACTTGCTGCGTTCTTTTTCATTGCCCAAGAATCTTGTCTCTGAGTTGATATATTCTTGAAATTCCTGTTTTTGCATAGTTATTATCTAAGCAGCTGAAAATAATGTACTTTGCTTTCTCTAAATATTTTCAAAGTTTTGTTTCTTCTACTATTCATTTTTTTTGCAAAATACATGTTACTACATTTTTTCAAGTATGTTCTCGCAGTAAAATACTTTCAATGGTGTCTCCTGCTTGAGGTATAAGTCAGTATTCTAAAGCATCTTTGATATCATCGCTTGAGAGAACATCGTATAGTCTTGTATTTGACATGATAAGTGACTCTCCATCAGCAACTTCTCCAGATGAAATAAAACTGAAATCTTTTGATATATCACTTTTATCTGTAATTTCTATCACATCGCCATGTGAATTATACAGATAACAAGATGCTCTTCCTACGGTTGAGAAAAAGAAAGTTTTCTTTGCATAAATACCTATTATTGCGCTCAGATTTTCTCATGAATTATCATCATGTTTCCAACTCATTAAAAATCCATTGATATTTTCTAGTGCATGAGAAAAATCCTTATAAACATTTTTTGGATGAATTCTATCAATGAGAACATCAATAATTTTATTATACAGTAACTCTTCAAGTTTTTTATCTTTGAGACTAAAAAGTATAACCGCCTCAATATCGTTTTCAAGCGTGATATGTTGGCATTTTATAAAATTATCTGAATCAAAATCTATTTGTTTTATACTGGTTTCTAGCATTTTATAAGCAATTTTAAAGGAAAAGTATTACCTATAAAATATATCCTCTCTGATACTAATGTCAAAGAAAAAATCAAACGAGGCTTTCTTTTGTTTTTTTTTTAGAGCTTACTATAATATGAGCCATTACTCTTAAAAAATTTATTTATGTTTCACGTTCATCAATCTACCAATTTATCAGGAAGTGTTACAATCGGTTGAAGTAAAAATGCTGCCCTCCCCCTCATAGCAGCCGCATTACTGATTCCTTGAAAAGTAAAACTCACAAATGTACCAGATATATTGGATGTTCATGATTTTTTGCATTTTTATGAAAGTCTTGGAGCGAAAACAAGCTTTCACTGAGATGTACTGGAAATTGACTCTACAAATATCTCAGATAAAAATATTGATACGAGTAAAATTGCTCGCACGAGGGCTGGAATTTATTTTATGGCTGGACTCCTTTCTCGTTTTGGAAAAGCCCATATTCCATTTCCAAGTGGAGACAAAATTGGGAAAAGACCAATTGATGAACATATAAATGGATATAAGGATATGGGCTATGAATCCCAAGAGAGTTCAGATATGCTCATGTTCTCAGGCTTATGAAGTAATAGTGATGTTACCGTAACAGCCTATTTTGCAGTTACCGCAACGGCGAATCTTATTATGTGAGCTGCAACAAGAAATGGAAGTACGACCATTGAATTAGCTGCATTTGAACCACACATTTTTAATCTTATAGATTTCCTGCGAAATGCGGGTGTATCTATAGATATCCGTTATGATCATACTATTATCATTCACGGGACCAAAAATATCGCTTCTGAAATGCAACATGAAATCATCTCAGATTATCTTCAATCAGGAACATTTGCTATTATCGCAGCGCTTGCAAGTAAAGACTATATTGATATTCACAGGGCTCGAATTGCTGACCTATGAGCTTTTCTCTATAAACTGCATGAAGCTGGAGTAAAGACTGAAAATCTTTGAAACGATACGCTGAGGGTTTTCAGAGCTGACTCTCTCAAAGCAGTAAATATACAAACAAATATTTTTCCTGGCTTTCCAACTGATCTCATGCCTCTTTTTTCAGTTCTGATGACTCAATGTGAATGAACTTCACGAATCCATGAAATCCTTTATGAAGGAAGACTCAATTGGCTCGTAGAATATGAAAGACTTGGTTGTTCTCCTAGAATAATTAATCTTCACGAAGCAAAAATAACAGGTCCAAACAAGCTTGTTTGATGAAGAGTTAATAGCTGGGATTTACGAAGTGGAGCTGCTATGGTAATAGCAGGACTCTTGTCAGAAGGAGTTACTGAAATAGAAAATATCTATTGGATTCATCGTGGCTATGACAACCTTATTTGAAAGCTCCAAGAACTCGGAGCAAAAATAGAAGAAACTAATAATTAATACACAAAACATGAAATATACAGGTCTGATGCTGATACTATTTTGAATTATTAATATTCTATTCCCTGATATACTTGCCTATGTTCTTGGGGGGGTTTCGATACTCATTTGAGTTTGAATTATTCTTTGAGGTTTTAGAATTGGGAAAAAGAAGAAATATGAAGAGCCATATGTAAAATTTTGAAACTACAAAATTTATAGATAATTTATTATTTCTTTCAAATTCATATGCTTATAGTCTATATCATTTTCACTCTCATAATTATTTCCTTATGAGTTTTACCAGTGTTTCCATGTAAACACTGGTTTTTTAGGATATTTGATTTCATCAGAGTCTATATGACCTTCATTTATGCAATACTTATTCTCATTTGAAGTTACTTTTTTCCAGAAAGTTTTATCGTTACCATGTTATGAATTATTTTATTTATTCACATTCTCTATAATCTCAAGATATTTTATCCCTATTTTTCATACAAAAAACCCTTAGTTTTTAAGTGATGAAGTGATACAATAAGCATTATATCTTCAAATGTATTAAAAGATAACACACAATATGAAAAAATAATACAGATCGTATGAAAATATAACCCAGATATTTTTATAGCTCTTGAGACTGACGATGTGTGGAAGAAGAAACTTCAAGAATGACTTTCAGGATATCTGCTCTTGGAAGATGATACAAAAGATAATTTTTATGGTATGTGTTATTTTTCTAAGCTGCCTAAGAAAAATAGCTCACTTCACTATCTTCAAAGCAAGTCATATCCATCAGTAGAAGTATGTCATATACTTGAAAGTAAGAGGGAATTTACATTTTTTTGAATACACCCCCCTCCTCCTAGCCCAACAGAAGTTCCAACTTCAAAAGAAAAAGACACAGAGCTTTTCAGACTCGCAAAAAAAATACAAGAAGCAACTGTACCTTGTATAGTTATGTGAGATTTTAATTCCGTGAGCTGGTCGAAATGATCGAAAACATTTCTAAGCACATCCTGACTCATCGATGGGAGAGTGGGAAGATGATTCCTTCCTACATTTCCTGCAAAATTATGAAGATTTGGAATTCCAATTGATTTAGTATATCACTCTAACACTATTCAAATTAAACAGCTGAAAACTCTCTGAAATATATGATCTGACCATCTTCCAGTATACTGTGAAATTGAGTTATAGATTATAAACTCTCAAAAAAATCTTGTTTTTTCTTTTTCCAATCTGGTGACTGACGCACCAGATTTTTTCTTTGGTTATCAGGAAGAAGCTCTCAAAGAGCTTCTTCTATAAAAATAGTATTCTGAGATCCTTTGAATAAAATGACGTAGGATTCATCTTTATGTTTGTCTAAAAATTCTTGCAGCTTTTTTCCTACTTCTCTGGAAGAGAGAGAACTATGAATTTTTCAAGCATATTGTAACTCATGGAGTTCTGGAACGAGCCATTTATACATTTCTGGTCCAACGGTAAATACTCCAGCAGCATCTATAATTTCATGAGCTAACTGCTTATGCTCTGTATGTGATATATCACCAAGTTCTCTCATATCTCATAATACATAGAGCATTTTATACTTTGGATACATCTGCCTTCGTATTAATTTTGTATTTTGCAGTATAAGCTTCATACTTTCTGGACTGGCATTGTATGTGCTATCTATAAAAAGATGATTCTCGTGAGAAAATAATGAAAATCTTCAAGGCTGAAGATGAAAATGAAATATATATTCTTTTTCAGTTACATTTATTCCTAAATTTTTTGCTATTTCTAATGCGATTTTTGTGTACTGGGTATTCTCATTTCCAATAAGGTTGAGAGAAATCTTCTTGTCCATACAGCGAAACTCTTGGAATATGTTCCCTGCTTCTTGTTTATATTTTACAGATGGTTCTTGATGGTACATCTCTTCTCTATTTTCAGGGAAAAGGTATTTTTGCTTTTGTAGAAAACTATCATTTCATGGAAAGTATACCTTAGCCTTAGATGCTATTAATAATTTTGCTTTATCTTGCCAATACTGCTCAACTCATCAAGGGAAATTCTCACTATGAACTGCATCGAGTTTTGTAATAATTCCAATCTCTGGCCTCATAACAGAGAGGAGGAAATCCATATCTCAGGGAGAATCAATTCCATACTCAGCAACTAGAACATCGTATTTTTTTCTTAAAAATAGACTCATCAAAAGAATCTTTCATGTGAGCATGAAGAGATTTTTAATACTTGGGCTATACTCTTCTATACAAAATATAGAGAAAATAAGTCCAAGTTCTGAATTATAATTTTTTGGTGATGTATAGATTTTTTGAGAATCTTGAACTTGGCAGAGTACTTGAAAAATAATATCTCGGCACGTTGTTTTTCCGACACTTCCTGTAATCCCAATAACACGTGGTTTTGTTCTCCAAAGATAGATTCTCGTAAAAAATCTGAGAACGCGCAGCAGAAAATTATATATATGTTTTTTCATATTTATAGATTGGCAAATACATACTCTACATCCAAATGATTGAGAAATTTCTCAACTTCTGACATTTCTAATACCACGGTATTATCATTTTGAAGCGGATGAAATCCAATAAGTACGTTTTTTAGCTCCGCATCAAACACAACTACAATATCTTTTTCCTCATTATTTACCAGTGCAAATGGACTGACAGATCATGGTCTCAATCAGATTTTCTCCATCATCCGATCTTCGCTGGCAAAACTCATTTTAGAATCATCGAAAACAGCTCTGATAATATTGGTATCAAGTTGTTTAAAATCTGGAAGCACTACCATATAATAGTTTGTAGCTTTTTTATTTCTCAGAAGCAGAGATTTTACTCTTACACCAGGAATATCGACTCCTTTGGCTTCATCACATGAAAACACAGCATCATGCTCATAATTGGTATACTGACTTCAGAGCACTTCAAGGATATCAAAAATCTTTTGTCTCATATGTATTCTCAATTAATAATATGCTTACTGTATAGAGAATTACAAAAAAATCGAGAAAAATTATTAATATTTCTACAGTACATCAATTTCATTTCTCCAAATTTCTTCTATATTTTCTCTTTTACGTATTTCTACAATTTCTCCATTTTCTCTGAGAAGTAGCTCACCTGATTCTGGGAATGAGTTATAATTTTTTATAGCCATAGAAGCATTATAAGCTCCTACTCCATCGATGACTAACATATCTCATATTTCAGCTTTTTTAAGACTTCTTACTTCTATACTTTCCGCATCATAGAGTTTAGAAGTTATGATATCAGAGCTTTCACAGCAATGCCCTACTACTGCATAATCTCTGTATTCCTGAGAATCATTTATTATAAATAATGGCTCTTGTACCCCATACATCGCAACTCGAGGCATATCATTCATCCCTGAATTGGTTTTGAGAAAGGTATATCCATCTTTACCCGTATCTACAATATCTTGAATCTCAACAATCATAGAGCAACTATTGATCACGAGATATTTTCATGGCTCCATTTCAAGGTGAATCTTTCTCCTTGTTTCCTGATAAAAATTTTGAAATTTTTCTGAAAGAGCCTGACCAATAGCCTGCAAGTCAGCCGATTTCTCATAGGGCATAATTGCCATTTTATGACCTCAGCCCATATCGAAAATACTAATAGTTTTTATTTGTCTTATAATCTCAAATCCATGCTCTGCTGAAGCAACCCAGCTTTCAGGAGTATTTTCACTTCCAATATGAAAATGAAGTTTTGTTATGTCTATATTATAGATATCTGCTAACTGCTTAATTTCACTGAGTTTTTCATGCCAAATTCAAAATGATGAATTGGCTCATCCTGTCGATATTTTCGCAAATCATCCAGAGCTTACTCATGGATTTACCCTAATACCACATGATTGTCATGGAAAGTTTTTTCCAAAAAATTCAAGCTGGTGCAAACTCGTTGCGACAAAATAGACTCATTTTTCTATAAGTTCTCAAGCACGGTTTCACAGCTCTTGGCTTGAGATTTGAATATTCTTAGGTTCGATTCAAGCATTGATTGCTCTCATGGCTTCGTAGTCGCTGCTCGCGTCTATCAGAAGTCATTCTTGCTGAAAAATTTTTAATATATTTTTTTGAGGGTTTGCCTTCATCGCATATCGCACAGAATGTCCAAATGCACTCGGGAAATTTATAAATTCTCTCGCCCTGTCTCGGAGCTCTTTTTCTGAGTAGACATATACAGGAGTTTGAAAATCCTGCTGAATTTCAGATACAAGCTCTGGAGTCAAAAATCTAGGTGTGTGCATAACAAAAATATTTAGAAAATAATACACAAAAAATTTCAGGATTTCTCCTGAAATTTTTATCTTTTAGTATCTCTCACTACTACAAAACAAAAACATAAGGAGAAATTCCTCTGTGTTTTCATTGTTTTATAGTAAAAATTGTATTCATAGTCCCATTATAAAGAATTATGATTTTTGTAAAATAAATATATTTTGAGTTTTTAGATTGAAATACTATTTTCTTCACTAGTTTTTAAATTCTTGAGAATATACTGATTTTTTTCTGACTCTTCTTGTCCAAGAATAACAATGTGGGAGCAATGATTTTTATCAGCATATTTTATGGCTTTTCAGAGTTTCTTTTCTGAGAGTCAGAGTTCTACATTTTTCCCTTCGAGTCTGAGAATTGCAGCCAATTTTTGTACATCTTCAAACATTACTCACTCAAGAAGTGGGAAATAATATTTTTCTGGATGAGAATTCTGAATATCTTCGAGCAAGTTATGCCCCTCTAAAAAGAGCTTCATCGTCTCATCTCCTGGAGCAAAACCGATTGCTGGTATATCTTCTTTCACACCAAAAATGCTTGCGAGTCCATTATATCTTCCCCCTCCAAAAAGCGCTCTGGGATTCTCTGGGTTTTGGTCAAACATCTCAAAAATTATTCCATCATAGTAATCAAATCCCCTGATAAGATTTCATGAAAATTCTATTTCTGAGCTATATCAGAGATTCTCGAGACTTTTCATGATACTCGTGAATTCTCTAAAATTTTCACTATTTGAGAGAGATACAAATGCTGTTTGCAAATCAGAAATAGTTTTTGCCGACATAAAAGTATGGATGATTTTAGACTCATTTTGAAGTCCAAGTTCTTCAAGTTGCTCGTCAAATACTTCTCGTTTCATTTTTGCATATTTATCGAGCAGTCTCATAAGGTCACGCTTTACTGTTTCATCTGAAATATCGAGTACGAGAGAGAAAAAATCATTTATTACTCCTCTATGATTGAGTTTGAGTTTATAGCTTCATTTTGGAGCAGAAAAGGCTCTCATAAGCTCGAGAGAAAGAGTCAGTATTTCTGTGTCTGCATTACTCCCTGCTTCCCCAAAAATATCAGCGTTGAGTTGCCAAAATTCTCTATTTCTCCCTTTTTGAGGTTTTTCGTTTCTATAGAAATTTGCAATCGAAAACCATTTAATAGGTTTATCGATTTCTTTCCACTTTCGGCTTACCATTCGAGTGACAGAAGGTGTCATCTCAGGGCGAATTGCGAGTCCGTCAAGTTCCCCATTTCTATTGGTGATTTGTGTGAGTTCACTTCCTCCAACGTCTTCGCCAGATTTTGCTTTCCAAATATCTGTTGACTCTACGAGTGGCCCGAGGTATTCCTGAAATCCATAGCTGAGACACACGCTTCTCCATGTATCAAATATATATTTTCGAATTTTAAATTCTTCTGGGAACCAATCAGCTGTTCCCTTTGGTGGCATATTAGATATTTGCATTATTTTGTTTATAAATATAGAGTATGGTGATTAGTATAGTGAGCTTTTGCTCTGAGGAAAAATATTTTTCATACAATCTATCAGCTGGGGATTATGGTTTGTTTTTTTGAGTTTATTCACTCCATATATTGCTCCATGATTCAGCATAAAAGTATTTTTATCTGGACAGGTAGAAAATGAAACAATAATACTCCCTGCAAATCGCTCTACTATATCCAGCGCCGTTTTATTATCCTTATCAAGATAATAATCGAGGAACACAATATCGTACTGCTCTGGTAATATATCATCTATTCTCTGAACGTGAGTAAAGTCATAATCTATATCCGTTGGGAGCGCACGTATCAGCTGCGGCAGAGCAAAAGATTGATCATCGATGTAAAATATTTTGTATTTCTTCATAGTATTATTTTGTTATTATTACAGGTCACTGAGGATATCCATCATTTGGAATTTTTGTACTTCCAAAATTATCAGTAGACCTCTCTTCGTCAGTAAGATTATAAAGACCTAGGAGTTTTGTGCCAGTCGGATTTGGCATAAAAAGAGCCTTTATCTCAAATCGTCTCCCCTTTGCATCACGAAATGGAGGGATATACTCTTGAGCCATCATTTCTCATGACTTATACCTCTCCCGAGCAAGTTTTCCTTTTCAAAATAATATTGATTTTTGATCTCATTTCAGCTTAGGAGTGGATTGTTTAAATATCATTTTTGTACATCTTTCCTCCGGAAGATCTTGATATCAAGTAGTGTTATTATCAAAGAATCTTGGAACTATAAAATCTGTTCCTCTTGAAATGATCTCTAAGATTCTCACTTGAACATCTTTTTGTTCTGCATCCAGTCATTTCCATGAAGGATAGAGATTGTTTTTTCCTCTCATTTCCTCTGTAGGATATCCATATAAAAATACTTTTTCACCAGAGGTAGAATCCTTGAGAGGATTTCAGTACTGAGAAAAATACTGACGCATAAGCTCATATTCAGGCTTATAAGCCTGACTTGAGAGGAAAGAAGCATCAAAGGGAGTATTTTGTATTATCTCAGCTAATGTATCCTCTCAGATCATTTCCTGGAGAGCAAGCAAACTGCCAACTTGATCTACAAATCATGTAGTGATTTCATAGATAATGAGCTGTCATGATCAGGATATTCCTAAATCTACTCGTGCTGGATAGAGTGTTTCATCCAGTCACATCACGCGGAGATATTGCTGCACGATACGCTCTAATTGCTTACAGAGTTCATCTGGAAGAGAGATGAGTGTATTTGACCAAACTTTTTCTTTTCATACATAGAGGCTTTTAGGAAGATTTTCAAGTAATTCTAGTTTTGAGACACTTGAAATCTCCATTCAATTTGAAAATTTTCTTTGCATTTCCATAGGTAATTTTTAGATAAATAAATACGCACCAAGAACATGCAGTGAGCATCAAAATGCCTTTTATAAATAGCTTTCATCATTCATTTGAGAGAAATAAAAAAAACTGCTTTCATTTCGAAAACAGTTTTTTGATATATTTTTTTATATGAGCTTAGAGAGCAAAAATACACGAAAAAATCGTTTTCGATTTTATCGCGTCATGATGAGAAAATGTATTTATGTATGTATTCATAGCTTGATAATAATAAAAGCAGGGATATTGTCAATTATTTCAACATAATTCATAACGCATTATTTCACTGGTAAACTTCTCCTTTTTGAGTCGAACGACGATAACTATGAAATACATCTTTCTCTCTATACGTGCAATACTGAGACATTTCTATATTTTTTTCTAAAACTCAGTGCTTTAGTAATTGCTGCTGAGCAATTCATCTCACATCAAGCAAGAATGTATTATTTTTTTGGAGCTGCTTTGATACAGATCTTAGAAAATGCGGGAGAAATTTTTCAGCTACATCAGCTCAAACTTCATAATTTTCTTGAGATATACATGGTCCGATATAACATAAAATATCTCTGGGTTGACTTCAAAATATTTCTTGCAGAGAATATAAGGTATTTTTTATTATTTCTGCATCAAGTCATCTCCATCAAGCATGAATAACTCCAATAGCATGATTTTTTGTATCATATAATAGAATAGGGACACAATCAGAAGCAAGAACTATGAGCATTTTTCAATTTAATTGCGTTATCGCAGCATCTGCTTCATATCTTTTATGGCTTTCATGAATGATTACAACTTCAGAGCTGTGAGTTTGGTGTAAAAGAATAATATTCTCTTGAGGTATAGTAAAATCTTGTCACAGCATATCAAGATTCTGCTTAGATTGTGCAGAGTATTCTCACTCATATATTGGAGAACGAATGAAAAAAGGTTTCGTAGAAATAAAGTATTCTAAGTTTTTTTCATTTCAAAGGAGATTTGACTGAAGAATATCTTGTTTTTTAATTCTCATCTTTCTTTCTATAACTGAGCGCTTCTAAAATATGATTCTCTGTTATAGTATCTGAAGATTCTAAATCGGCAATGGTTCTTGAGAGTTTAATAATTCTATAATAACTTCTCGCAGATAAATCCATTGATTTCACAGCGCCTGCTAATATTTCTTCTGCTTCTGGAGTCATATTCGCGAACTGTTTAATATTTTTGGAACTCATCTCAGAATTAGAACTCAGTCCAATTTCTTTATATCTGTTGAGTTGAATATTTCTTGCATTCTGAACTCTTTTTTGGATTTCCTGCGAGCTTTCGGATTGTTGGTTTTTAGCATCACGAAAATCCTTTGTTGGTACTTTTGGAACCTCAATAAACATATCTATTCTATCTACAAGAGGACCTGATAATCGACCTCTATAGTTAGCAATTTGATTTGGAGTACAAATACACTCTTTATCTGGATCTGTTAAATAGCCGCAAGGACAAGGATTCATAGCTCACACGAGTGAAAATTTTGCAGGATATACATAGCTTGCATTCACTCTTGTAACGGTAATCTCACCGTCTTCCAGTGGTTGCCTGAGGACTTCAAGCACTGACTTTTGAAACTCCAAGATTTCATCAAGAAAGAGTATTCATTTATGTGCTAGGGAAATTTCACCAGGCTTTGCTTGCGTTCCTCCTCATATAATACTTGCGCTACTAGCAGTGTGATGAATGGAGCGGAATGGCCTTTCAACAATCAGTGGCATATCATTCGTCAAAAGTCATGAGATTGAGTATATTTTTGAAATTTCAATTGCCTCATCAAGTGTCACATCTGGAAGTATCGTTGCAAATGATTTCGCAAGGAGCGTTTTTCCACTTCCTGGAGGACCTTCCATAAGAATATTATGCCCTCCTGCTGCAGATATTTCAAGAGCTCTTTTAGCATGAGTTTGACCTATAATATGAGAAAAGTCATATGCAGAAACATAGTCATTCATTCTCAGGCTCGATAAATCAAGAACCTCTTCTGGAGTATAACTCATATCGGTATTCAGAATATCTATGAGCTGAGTTAAATTTTCTATTTTAATAACTTCAATATCTGGAATGATGGATGCTTCTTTTGTATTATGAGCAGGAATAAAAATTCGTTTAAATCATTTTTCTTTTGCTCCAATCGTAGCTGGCAACACGCTTGGAATATGTCTGAATGAGCCATCTAGTGAGAGTTCTCACAAAAATATAGAGTCTTTAATAAGAGAATTATCCTTAATATATCACTGATTGAGTAATATACCAATAGCAATTCAAACATCGAAACTCGGACCAGATTTTTTGATATTAGCAGGAGCAAGGTTCACGGTTATTCTGCTCGGTGGTATCTTTGCGCCACTTGATTTAAGGGCGCTTCTAAGACGCTCTTTACTCTCTTGAACTCATTGGTCAGGAAGTCAGACAATAGTAAAAGCAGGAAGTCACTGGTTTATATCTACTTCAATATCAACAATAGTTGTATCAAGTCCGTTCACTGTTATGGAATGTACTAAAGAAATCATCTCAAATAATGTTATGTGCTAATATTATATATACGTAAGTATTTTTTGAGTATATATAGTATATATTATAAAATCAAGTGAATATTATTTTTTATAGCTGAAAATTAATACAAAATTAATACAAATAAAAACTATACTAAAAATAATAATCATTAATTTCTCTTCTATGGCCAAATGGGGAAAAATATCATCACGATGAAAAGTTGATGATAGAAGATGAATCTCAATGTCTCGCTGAGGACTCTGAGTAGGATGAATAGTAGCTTTACTCGCTGCATGATACTTTGCAGGGCCAGAAACAGCTATGCAATTATATAATAAGGTTCAGGAAAGTGGAATTACCAATCAACAGGTTCGCTCTCCAGATGCAGAAAAATATGAGTGAAATGATAGCTATGAAGAGTTCTCTTCTACAGTAATATGATCAAACAATGTATTTTGGACAAAAGTGCTCTCAGATTCACCTACCCCATATATTGAACCCACTCTTGTTTTATTTAGAGATTATACAAATTCTGCTTGTTGAGGAGCCAGCTCAGATATAGGACCTCACTACTGTCCTGCAGATCAAACCATCTATCTTGATGAAACATTTTTCAATGAGCTTGAAAAAAGATATTGAGCTGAATGATGAGATGTGGCTGAAGCTTATGTACTCGCACATGAAGTTGGACATCATGTTCAAAATGTATTAGCAATACAAAATTGAATAGCTCGAACCAATGAAAACTCAATAAAAACTGAGCTTCAAGCTGACTGCTTTGCTTGATATTGGGCCGAAAGCTTAAAATGAAAGTGAATACTTGAACCCTGAGAAATATCTGAGGCAATCGATGCAGCAGAAGCTGTTTGAGATGATAGAATTCAAAAAGCAGCAACAGGAAGAATAAACCCAGAATCATGGACACATGGATCATCACAGCAAAGAAAGCAGTGGTTTAATGTTTGATATAATGCAAGAAATATAAGTGAATGTGATACCTTTTCTGTACTATAAAAAAAGCTAAAAATTAATTTTCTAGCTTTTTTTTTAAAACAACTGATTATTTATATTTACTGTAATCAAACATCTTCATTTCTCCATCAACTCTACGAATTACATCAAGTATTACAGAGACAATAATGATAAGCCCAGCAGCAGAGATAATGAGATCTACTGATTGACCAAGAAGTTTTCATAAAACATATGGGAGAACTGCAATAGCAGCTAAGAATCAACCACCAAAGAGATTTAAATGATTTGACACTCTCTGAAGATAATCGGCAGTATCAGCACCTGGTCTGATTCCAGGAATATATCCTCCTCTTTTTTGAATGTTTTCAGCTACATCTTCTGTATTAAAAGTAATTGAAACATAGAAGAAAGAAAAAGCGAGAACTAATGCGAAGTATATTGCGATAAATATCCAAGATGGATTATCAAGACTGAAATATTGTAACATAATTTCACCAATTTGTTTTCCTCTTCCACCACTTGTATTTGCAAGAATTTGACCAAGTATTGCAGGAAAAGTAATAAGAGAAATTGAGAAAATGATAGGAATCATTCCTGCTTGATTTACTTTAATTGGGAAATACGATTTCTCTTCTCATCCAGATTTCGCATATATGATAGGGATTCTTCTGTGTCCTTCTGTAAATTTTATAATTACATAAATAATTACAAGAGTTGCGAGGAGCAAGCCTGCAAAAAGAGGATACTGAGATGAATTGCTAAGATATCACATTACAACTCAAGGAGTAGCAGAAAGTACTCAAGCAGTAATGATTATTGATATACCATTAGAAATTCCATATTCTGTCATCACTTCACCAAGCCACATAAGGAAGATAGTACCAGCTGTAGCAATCATCATAGCAGATAGAATAGTACTCATATCAGTAACATCTATAATCGTACCACCTGCGAGAGAATTAAGAAGTACAATCATCCCGTAACTTTGCAAGAATGCTATTGGAAGCGTGAGCCATCTTGTCATTTTTGTAATCTTTTTTTGACCTTGCTCTCATTGCTTTTGAAGTTCACCGATTCTTGGAACGATAACACCAAGCAATTGGATAATAATGACCGCATTAATATATGGTGATAGACCCATCAAAATTATAGAGAAATTAGCGAGGCCTCACCCCATAAGAGCAGAGAAAAAAGAAAGTCCTCTTTGTCATTCAATAATAGACGCTAGTCCATCTGTATTTACTCCAGGAATAGGAATTACAGATAAGAATTTATAAACTAAAACAAGAGCAAGAGTTGCAAATATTTTCGTTCTTAAATCCTTAATCGAGAATATAGATTTAATAGTATTAAGAATCATACTGAGTATATAGATAATAAACAAAGACTATAAAAAATTATAATCACAAGAAAGAAAAAGTCCATACTTTCGTTGGACTATTTTTCTTCTGATTCTTTTGAAGTAAGATTGATAGATCCTCCAGCTTTTTCTATCGCTGAGATTGCTGATTTAGAAGCAACATCAACTGAAAGAGTTACTTTAGAAGTAATTTCTCATTTCCCAAGAAGTTTTACAGGAAGAGATTTTTTAGTAATCACACCTGAAGCAAGAAGTACATCTTTATTAATTTCAGAAGTTCATGATTTAGAAATAATTTCTAAATCTGATAGATTAATTATGTTAAAATGTTTTTTAAATTTAGCATTTGAAAAACCTCTTAATTTAGGCATTCTTCTGAATAGTGGAGTTTGACCTCCTTCAAACCAATCTGGAACTCCTCCACCTGATCTACTGTTTTGACCATTCATACCTCTTCATGAATATGTTCCTCTTCCAGAACCATTTCCTCTTCCAACTCTTTTAGCAGGAGATTTTGAACCTGAAGTAGGTTAAATTGTTTTTTGCGTAAGCATAATATGTTTTGTATTATATTATTTAAATGAACTCAATGCTTTTAAAGTAGCTTTTGCATTATTTAAAAGATTAGACGAACCATATCTTTTAGCAAGAATATCAGTATAACCAGCAACTGCAAGAACTTTACGAGCAGAACCACCAGCGATGATTCCTGTACCTTTTGAAGCAGGGTGTACCATAATAGTAGCTGCTTTAAATTTAGCTTGTGTATTATATGGAACTGTACCATCTTCCATTTTTACAGTGATGAGATTTTTTTTCGCGTCAGCAATAGCTTTTGCAATAGCATCCACAACTTCCCAACTTTTACCAGTTCAAAGACCAACTTTTCCTTTTCCGTCTCAAATAACCATTACAGCTCTGAAACGTAGTTGACGACCACCAGTTGTTACACGAGTAACTCTATCAATTGCAAGAAGCTCTTCTTTATATTCTTTTTTTGGTTTGAAATTATCTCTTCCACCTTTACGAGGATTTCTTTTCTCTTCAAATGCCATAATGAACAATATGTAAAGTAATTAAAATTTTAGACCACCTTCTCTTGCTGCATCAGCAAGAGCTTTCACTCTTCCATGGTATGAAAAACCACCTCTATCGAAAACAACATTTGTAATTTTCAATTTCTTTGCAGCATCTGCAATATCTTTTCAAACAAGCATAGCTTTTTCAGTATTAGCAGCTTTATCAGCTTTTAGATCACTTGCACTCGCAAGAGTTTTACCAGCAACATCATCGATAAGTTGAGCATAAATGTGAGTTCAACTTCTGAAAATACTGAGTCTTGGTCTCTCTGCAGTTCAAGAAATTTTAGCTCTCACTCGAACTTTTCTACGAAGTCTGTTAATTTGTTTCTGTAACATAAATCTCTGTTTTATATAGTAATGAGTCTATAAATATTATTTAGAACCAGTTTTACCTGCCTTTCTTCGGATATGTTCTCCTTGGTACTTAATTCCTTTTCCTTTATATGGCTCAGGTTTCTTTTTTGCTTTAATTTTAGAAGCAAATTGACCAACTCTTTGTTTATCAATTCAAGAAACATGAATTACATTTTTAAGTTTTTCATCCATAGCAAGAGAGATTCCTTCAGGAATTTCCATTTCTACTTTATGAGAAAATCAGATAGAAAGAATAAGTTTTGCACCTTGCAGTTCAAACTTGTACCCTACACCATTTATTTCAAGTGATTTTTTGTATCCTTCTGACACACCAAGAACCATATTAGAAATAACTGATCTAGTAGTACCCCAAAGAGCCTTAGCCTCATCTGATTTAGGAGATACAACAACAGAGTTATCTTCCATCGTTACTTCTACTTTATCTGAAAAAGCAAAGTCTAAACTTCCTTTTTCTCCTTTCACTTGTATTGTATTTCCTGTAATTTTAGCTTCAACTTTCGCTGGAAGAACAACAGGTAATTTCCCAATTCTAGACATAATATATATTATTTTATTAAATTACGATCTCATAGCAAAATATGAGTCTGCATTTTTTGTAAGTTTTAGTAAACTTCACAAATTAACTCACCTCAAACATTAAGGCTTCTTGCTTCATACCCTGTTACTACTCATTTTGGAGTAGAAACTATGAAAATACCTTTCCCATTTCTAGATTTTCTAATATCTTTTGCACCAAGATAAATTCTTTGTCCTGGAGTAGAAATTCTTTTAAAAGTAGGAACAACAAGAGTTTCTCTTACATTATTCAGAGTAATAACAAGATTTTTCTTCCCTGCTCAAAGATCATCTTCTTTGAAATCAGCAATATACTTATTCTTTTTAAGGATTTTGAGAATATCTGCTTTAATACCTGAAAATGGCACTGCAATTTCCTCTTTACGAGCAAGATACGCATTTCGTATTCTTGTAAGTAAATCTCCTATCGGATCCATTATCATATGACAATAATTATGAAACTAAAACTAAACTCTATACTACCAACTTGATTTTCTAACTCCTGGAAGTTCACCTGAATTTGCTTTTTCTCTAAAACAAATTCTACAAATACCGTATTTTCCAAGGTATCCTCTTGTTCTCCCACATACTCCACAACAGTTAAATACTTTTGTTGCTTCGTGAGGTTTTCTACCGTCTGCAAGAGCTCTTAGAAAAGCTGTTTTTAATTTTTGAGATTTTGCAATCTTTGATTTTCTAGCCACCTGTAAATTATTAAAAAAATATTTTTAAACTTATTTTGAAAAAGGGAATCCCATTTCAGTCAAGAGAGCCTTACCAGCTTCTGGAGACTTAGCAGTAGTTTTCACAGTAATTTGAATTCCATGATTTTTTACTACATCATCTTGAGGAACTTCAGGAAAAATAGTATGTTCTTTAATACCAAAGTTATAATTCCCTTCGTTATCAAAAGATTTTCCACTGATTCATCTGAAATCTCTTACTCGAGGAAGTACAATATTTACAAGTTTATCAAGAAAATTGTACATATTTTCTCCTCTAAGAGTAACAGTAAGACCTACTGGCATACCTGCTCTCAGTTTAAAGTTTGAGATTGCTTTTTTTGCAGTTTTCACTACTGGTGCTTGACCAGAAATAAGTGCTAAATGCTCTTGAAGAACACTATAGTCTTTATTTCCTGTTCTAATATAAGTACCTATACCCATATTAAGAACAACTTTTTCAAGTTTTGGAACTTCCATTATATTATCAATCGCCAAATCTTTTTGGAGTTTCGGAAGTATTTCTTTCGTGTACGTATCTTTCAGACTCATTGTCTAATAATTATTTAATAATACAATCTTTAGGATCTTTTTTATTCTCTTTTACTGCTTTTTTAGAAAAACGGAATTTTTTTTGTACTCATTTTTCTTCTATCATCACGAATCCAACTCTCGTTGGCTTATCTGTAAATGGACATACAAGCATTACATTTGAAGCATCAATTGCTTTTTCAAACTTTACTATCTGACCTGCAGTAGTACCTTGTTTCTTCACATGTCTTGTAACAATGTTCACTCACTCTACGATAACTTTACCAGAAACTGGGAATGCTTTTAAAACAGTAGCTTTTTTTCCCGAATCTTTTCCAGCTATTACCATAACATTATCTCCTGATCTAATTTTCATAATAATGAATATATTAATATAACTATAAAACTTCTGGTGCAAGAGAAACAATCTTATTGTATCCTTTTGCTTTTAATTCTCTGGCAACAGGACCGAATATACGAGTCCCTCTTGGATTTCCATCATCTCAGATGATAACACATGCATTATCATCAAATCGTACGTAACTTCCGTCACTTCTTTTAATTTCTTTTGCTGTACGAACAACGACAGCCTTTACTACTTTTTTCTTTTTAATAGTCCCATCTGGAGCAGCTTTTTTTACACTACAAACGATAATATCACCGATTGAAGCATAACGTCTGTGCGATCCTCCGAGTACTTTAATACAAAGAACTTCTTTAGCTCCAGAGTTGTCTGTTACTACGAGTCTTGATTCAGTTTGTATCATAATAAATTTTTTCAGGTAAATCTTTTAAAATATTCTTAGCTTGCAATCACATTCCATCTTTTTAACTTTGAAAGTGGTCTTGATTCTGTAATAGTTACAATGTCACCTTCTTTGCAAGCATTTGATTCATCATGAGCATAGAATTTTTTTGTTACCTTATATTTCTTATGGTATTTTTCATGACTCTTATATGAATCTACAGATACTACAACGGTTTTATCCATTTTAGTACTCACGACTGTTCCTGTAATAGTTCTCATACTGTATTGTTATACTACTAGTAAATTATTTTGCACTTGCTGTAAGTGTCTTGAGTGAAGCGATATATCTTCTTAGAGCTTTCATTAGGTGAGTTTGTTTTAATTCTCAAACAGCTAATTTCATTCTCATTGTATAAAGCATCTTTTCAGCACTCTTTATTTCTTCATTCATTTTATCTGCTGAGAGTTTTGAAAGCTCAGTTTTTGATTTCATTTTTAGATCTTTTAATTCTTTCATTTTCAGAAATATTATTATTCAACTATAATTTTAGTCTTCACTGGGAGTTTGTAAGAAGCTAGCGTAAAAGCTTCCCTAGCAACTTCTGGCGAAACTCCTGTCATTTCAAATAGGATTCGCCCAGGTTTTACTGGAGCTCGATACATTTCTACAGATCATTTACCTCAACCCATTGGAACTTCTAGAGGTTTTGCTGTGTATGCTTTATCAGGAAAGACTCTAATCCATATTTTTCCACCTCTCTTAACATAACGAACCATTGCACGACGTGCAGATTCTATTTGTCTAGAAGTAATGAAACCTCTGGTAGTAGCCTTTATAGCGTAGTCCCCGAAAGCCATCTCAGCACCTCTGCTTGCAGAACCTTTGAGACGCCCTCTCATGGGCTTTCTATATTTTGTTTTCTTTGGTTGTAGCATTGTAAGCCAAATTAGTATATAAATATTTCCTAAGAGTCAAGTTTTTTATTCTTTTTATAAATATCTCCTTTGTAAATCCAAACTTTTAATCAAATTGTCCCATAAACTGTCTCAGCTCTCATTGTTGAGTAATCAATATTTGATCTTATTGTTTGAGTTGGAATATTCCCTTCTTTAAAAGTTTCCTTTCTCGCGATTTCCGCTCCATTTAATCTTCCACCTACCTTCACCTTGATTCATCCTGCTCATTTTTCCATTGCTTTTGCAATAGCTTGTTTAATAGCTCTTTTGTATGGCATTCTTTTTTCAATTTGGTTTGCAATACTGTAAGCAACTATTTTTGCATTAAGATCTGGTTGTTTAATTTCTTTTACATTTACTACAAATGTTCCACCAAGTTTATTTGAAAGTTTTGTTTTGATAGCTTCAATATTTTCTCCTGTTTTTCATAGAATGAGAGAAGCTTTTGCTGTATAGATATCAATGATAGTACTTTCTTCATTTTTAGAGATAAGAATATCTCAAAGTGGAATACCAGTAAGTTGAGCAGAAAGAATTTCTCGAATCTTAATATCATTCATTAGAGCATCTTTATAAGATTTCTTATCTGCGAATAATGATGATTTCCAATTAACGATATATGGAAGTCTAAATGCTATAGGGTGAACTTTATGTCCCATGATGTGTAAATTATAGTTTATAAAATCTTTATAGAGGTCTAGGAATCCCGGATAACTCTCTGCTATTTTTACAAAAAAGAAAATTACTTAACTTGTAGTTCTAATCTTACGTTAGAAGTTCTTTTTAGAATAGGGTGCATTCTCCCTCTTGATACTGGTCTTCCTCTTTTATATACAATACCTTTTGTAATTACAAGCGTATCTAATACAAGAGTATTAGCATCTTGATTATCGTTATGTACTGCATTAGAGACAGCTGATGCAACCACTTTATGAAGCATCTCTGCTCATTTCTTTGGTGCAAATTTTAGGAATTTCAATGCTTCTTGAGCATCCATTCCTCGAACCACCTCCGCTATAACTCTAAGTTTTTTTGGTGAGATTCGTATGTTTTTTGCGTAAGCTTTCATAGCAATCTAAAGTTGTAAGTAATATTATTTTCTATTTCCTGAATGTCCTCTGAATGTTCTTGTAAGAGAAAATTCTCCAAGTTTATGACCAACCATATCTTCTGTAACAAACACAGGAGTATGAGCCTTACCATTATGTACTCCAAAAGTATGTCCTACAAATTCTGGTATAACCGTACAGTTTCTCGCCCAAGTTTTGATAACAGTTTTTTTTCCTGTTTCATTGAGTTTCTCAACTTTTTTTACGAGTCTGTCGTAGATATAAGGTCATTTTTTTAAACTTCTTGTCATAAGTATGTTTAAGTAAATAAGTTGTTTCTATTTTAGTGTGATTACACGAGGAGTTTTCCCTTTCTAGTTTTCAGTATCCATTTTGAAGATGTTTTTTTCTTGCTTCTTGTTTTCTTTCCAAGAGCAACTTTCCCCCAAGGAGTTTTCGGTGCCTTCATACCAATTGGACTTCGTCCTTCTCAACCACCATGCGGATGATCAACTGGATTCATTGCCTTACCTCTTACAGTAGGTCTTTTCCCTAACCATCTAGATCTTCCGGCTTTACCAATAGTTACTTGATTGTGATCTGGATTTGATACTTGCCCAAGAGTTGCATAACACTTCTTATGAACGAGCCTAATTTCTCCTGATGGTAATTTTATTTGAGTATATTCTCCCTCTTGAGAAACAATTTGAGCAGATGAACCAGCAGATCGAACTGAAGATGAACCTTGACCAACGATGAGCTCAAGATTATGCACCTTAAGACCAACCGGTATATTTCCAACTTCCATTCTATTTCCAGACTTTAATACTCATTTTTCTTCTGTGATAATTACATCACCAACTTTAATTTCAGTATGAGCAAGGATATATCTTCTTTCACCATCCGCATAACATACAAGAGCAATAAATGCTGATCTATATGGATCGTATTCTATCGACTCTACTTTCGCTGGGATTGATTTTTTATCTGTCATATAGAAATCTACAAGTCGGTATTTTTTTGCATGTCCACCACCTTGATGTCTAATAGTGATTCTCCCCGTATTATTTCTCCCTGCTGCTTTTTTGAGGCTTACAGTAAGAGCTCTGTTTGGAGTCTTTGATGTGATATCTTTATAATCGATACCAGTCATTCCTCTTCGTCCTGGAGTTGTAGGATTAAATTTTTTAAGTGCCATGGTATATTTTTTAAATATATATTTCTGTATAAATTATTTTACAATTGTTACATCAATCGTAGATTTTGCATCTTTGAGAGTAACATATGCTTTTTTCATTACTCTTTTTCTTAACTGCATTCCTCTTTTTTTCCCGTACTTAAATTTTTCACGAGTATTTAGAATGTTTACTTCAGCTACCTCAACACCGTAGAGTTCTTTTACTGCCATCTTTACATCAATCTTTGTTGCATCAGGAGCAACTTCGAAAGCATATCTAGGTTTTGAAAGCCCCATATTTGCAGTTTTTTCAGTAACAATCGGTTTTTTTAAAATTTTATATAGTCTCATGACTCGGTAATAATAAATATAAGAATTATGCTACAAGAGCGTTTAATTGCTTTACTCCATCCTCAGAAAGAACAAGTGTTTCATATTTCATCAAATCTGCCATATTAAGATATGAAGATTGAATCGCTTTTACTGTTTTTAAGTTGTTTATTGATTTTTCAACATTTTCATTTTTTTCATGAAGTGCCACAAGTGCTGTTTTTCCAAGAGGAAGTTTTTGCATTACAGCATTCATTGATTTTGTAGAAATTTCTTTTGACTCAAACTTACTTACTACAACAAGAAGATTATCTCTTACTTTTGAAGAAAGAACACAGAAAAGTGCTTTTTGTCTTTCTTTTCTATTCATTGCAAGTGTAAAGTTTCTATCATTTCTCGGACCAAATGCAACTCAACCTTTTTTTCTGATTGGAGATCTGTTTGAACCAGCTCTTGCATTTCCTGTTCCTTTTTGTCTAAAGATTTTTCTTGTAGAACCTCTTCTCTCACCTCTTGTTTTTGTGTGAGCAATTGCAACTCTTGCATTTGCAAGCTGCATAACTAGTGCTCTATGAACAAGACCTTCATTTAACTCTACACCAAAAACTGACTGGTTTAGAGCAACTGATCCAGTCTCTTTTCATGTTAGATCGTATACTTTCGTTTCCATTGTCTCTTAATTAATTAGTGTATTAAAGGTAAATATGAACGAGCGAGTTTCGAGCTCCAGGAACTGGACCACGAACAGCTATAATTCCAGCTTGCTCATTTACAATTTCAAGTGGTACATCTCGAAGTGATATTGTATCAACCCCCATATGACCGTGCATTTTCTTTCCTTTATGTGTTCGAACTGGTTTTCTATTTCAGATAGAACCAAGCGCTCTATGGAATTTAGAACCATGAGTTGCTGGACCACCAGAAAAATTATGCCTCTTCATTGCACCAGCAAAACCTTTACCCTTAGAGATTCCTGTAAGAGTAACCATTTCAACTCCTTGCAAATCAGCAAAACCAACCTCAGAACCTACTTCTTTTACAGCTTCTTCAGATTGTTCAATTCTAAATTCTTTCACTACTGAAAAGTTTTTTACACTGAGTGCAGTTTTTCCTTTCGCTAGCTTAGATTCTTCTTTTCCAACTACACCTATTATAATTGCAGAATACCCGTCTTTTGCAGCAGTTTTATATCAAACCACTTGCATTTTTGGTACTTCCAAAAGAGTTACAGGAATGAATTTATCATTCTTGATAACTCGAGTCATCTCGATTTTTCGAGCTAATATTCAAGCCATTTTGGTTTTATTTACAAAAATAAAGTTAGAGGTTAAACTTATTTTAGAATCTAAAACAGTTTAACGTAACCTCTTCTTTTCCCTGTAATTTGAAGGGAAATTTCTTAAAGCCCGAGGATTCTATGAATTTTTAGCACATTGTCAAAACATTTTATTGTCTTTTTATTAAAGCTATGAAATACTATTTTATTTTTTTGAAAAATAGGACTGCTGTGAGTGCTCAGAGAGTATTTGATATTATATCAATCACTGTGTTTTCATATCATCCAACATTTACATCCTCTATAAATACCGTAGCTAAAAATTCTATAATTTCATTCATTCCTCCTATTCATACTCAAGCAAATACGGTAATAAAAGCTAAAATATAAAAATTTTTACTTCATGAAATAACTTTACTTAAAACTGACCAAAGCATGAGTGTCACAATAAAGTAGCAATAAAAATGAACAACTTGATCATACTTTAATACATTATATGGTTCGCCTATAATAGGAAGTATCATCTGAGAATATAAAACGCCATTTCATACAACCACCAAACCTCCGAGAATATGTAAAATTATCCATACATTGAATCCCCAAAGTACAAGAGAAGGAATTTTAAACTTCCTATCTATGAGATGTAAGATTCATACAATAAAAAGAGTCGTAATAGCGTAAAAGACAAACTCTAGATTTCAAGTCGCTAAACTCCATATTGCTAAAACTGCTACTAAAAAGTAAGCAAATACTATTTGTACTCTCATTTGTATAGAGTTAGAAGAATAAATATAGATTGAATTATAAGAATACTTTTAAAAATGCGAGATAATATTCATCCTTATCCTTGCAATTCAAGGCTACTTTCTTATTATCACACTCATATTTATATTATTATAGAGGGCGTTCCCATGAATGAAGAATTACAACAACTAGAGCAGGATTTCCATACAGCTATACAATCAGTCGAAAATAATGATCAGCTCAAAGAGCTAGAATCTGAATACTTATGAAAGAAATGAAAACTCAAAGCCATTCTTGCTTGAGTAAAAGATTTATCTATTGAAGATAAAAAAACAATTGGGGTGAAAGCAAATGAGTTAAAAAACAACTTCATTGCATTAATGAATGAGAAATCAAGGGCTCTTGAGGATGCATACTTTACTGACATCGAAAAACTCGAAGAAATCGATGTGACGCTTTCTTATCCTTCACAAAATACAGGACATAAACATCCTATCTCACTTGCGAGCGAACTTCTGGAAGATATATTTATTTCTCTTGGTTTCAAAGTGGAAGACGGTCCTCAAATAGAAGATGAAGAGCACAACTTTGATAAACTCAATATACCACATAATCATCCAGCAAGAGATGTATGGGATACATTTTGGATTTCTGATGATATAAATGAAAGTAAAGAGATTTGAGAGAAACATCTTTTAAGAACCCATACTTCCCCTGTGCAAATTCGAACCATGATGAAGTGAGAGCTTCCAATAAAAATAATTGTCCCTGGGAGAGTATTTAGATATGAACAAGAAGATGCCAGACATACATCTAACTTCTACCAACTTGAATGACTCGTTGTTGGAAAATGAGTAACCTTTTGAGATCTTAAATGGACACTTGATACCGTTATGAAACAGCTTCTATGAGAAAAAACACAGCTGAGATTCCGACCAAGTATTTTTCCATTTACGGAGCCAAGTGCTGAAGTTGATGTCAGCTGCCAAATATGTGATGGAAAAGGAGAAAAAGCAGGAAAGAAATGTTCTATGTGTAGTGGAACTGGTTGGGTAGAACTCTTAGGAGCTGGAATGGTACATCCTACAGTACTTGAAGGATGCTGAATTAATCCTATGGAGTATTCTGGTTTTGCATTTGGTATGGGAATTGATCGAATTGCAGCTCAGAGATTCTGAGTTTCTAGTTCAAGAATGTTTTACCAGAGCAAACTCAAACTTAACGAGCAATTTTAAGTTTATCTCAAGTTAGTTTTTTATTATTGGCTTATTATTTTCCTTATCTATTCACCATGAATAAAAAATATTTTGCTGGTCTTTTGGCATTTGTACTTCTCGCAAGTTGTAGTTCAGCAGCTCCTGATGAAGTGAGCATGAATACAGAAGTAGAAAATCAAGATACTCAAACTCTGCAAGATTTAGATAATACTAATATGGATATAGAGGAATCAGATACTCCTCTTGTTACAGAAGTTCCAGTTGGGGAGGTTACACCAGAAATGAGTGACATGCCAGAAGACTCTGTAGTTGTAACGCTCAATGAAACATATACTTCTCCAGGATGAGAAGAATGAGTGAGCTTTACTCTTACACTTGATGGAGATATCATATCAGATATACAAGTTGTGTGAGATACAGATAATCAAATATCTCAGCTCAGACAAGGAAAATTTATTGAAGCAGTAGCAAACGTAGTTGAATGAAAAACTATCAGTGAAGCGCAGGAAACATGAGTTATTGGAGGTTCGAGCCTGACAACTGCTGCTTTCCATAATGCACTTAAGTCACTTTAGTCACACAAACTCTCAGTAGAGAGTTTTTTTACTCCTATGAATACATTTCACAAAGAAGCTCTCTGAAGTCTCCTCACAATTCACATACATGATGAGATACTACAGCACTCTGATATCCATGAGTGTTTTTTGAGAATAGAGAATTTCGAAAATGACTTTTCTCGTTTTAAGAAATGAAATATGCTCTGGAATCTCAATGAATCTGGGAGAGCTCCTATTACTCCTGAAATAAAAACACTTGTTTCCCTGTGTAAAACCGTACACAAAAAAACTCAGGGATACTTTGATATTACGCTCCTTCCACTTCTAGAAAATGCTGGCTATGGCATATATGAATCTCCTCTGAGCGAAAAACTCTGAAGCGATTTTATAGAGATAACGCAGCAAGAAATAATTTTGCGCGAATGAATCAAAATAGATTTTGGAAGTCTGTGAAAATGATATATGCTCGATATCCTCTGAGATATGCTTCAGAGAAAGTGATACCGAGCATTTACACTAAATTTCTGAGGAGATATAAAAATATATGGAATGGAAACTATCCTGCTGGAAGACCCACTTCGAGAATGAAATGTTATAGGGAAACTGAGTCTAGAAAACATGGGCTTTGCTGCAAGCTCTGGAAATAAACGACAATTCTGAGGAAAGCACCATATTATGAATCCAAAAAATAAAGAGTCACAAAATGATAAACTTGCTATTTTTGTGACTCATAAACAAGGAACCTTGGCAGACCTCTACTCTACAGCTCTCTTTGCTTGCCCCTTAGATCTTTCTCTCAGGCTCCTCTCATCCACTCCATGACTCTGAGGCATGATTATCGATGCTAAAGGAAAAATACACTGCACAAAAGGATTTCAAAAAAATCTTACACTTCTCACAAAAAAAGAGCAGAATTAATTCTGCTCTTTTTTATAAAAATAACACATCTCTCCTCCATTATAGAGTTTTCGTTTTTTGTATTTCGTTTGAGAAAGTTTTTCAAACTCGGGATAGGCTGTAATAATTCCTCCTGAGAGATTTTTGTTTTGCTCAAAGAGTTTGGAAATATCTTCATGGATTTGATCTACATTTGTGTCCTCAAGCCTCAGTCCATAGGGAGGATTTGAAACGAGTGTCCCCTCCAGCTCTCTTCTCAAATAGGTTTTGTAATCCTGACTTCCAAAAGTTATAGTATCTCCTACTCAGGCAAAACTTGCATTCCTTGAAGCTAATTGCTGAATATCTTTTCGGATATCGGTTGAATAGATCTTATACATTCCAGTATATTCTTTTTTCTCTGCAGCTTGTATTTCCCTTTGGAGAAGATTTTCTGGAAGCCAATTCCAGTTTTCAAAAGCGAATTTTCTTCTCCTTCCCGGAGCGATATTTCTCGCTATCATCGCAGCCTCGATAGCTATCGTCCCAGACCCACAAAAAATATCATAGAGTGGTTCTTTGTACTTCCATCCTGAGAGGACAACAAGCGCTGCTGCCAGATTCTCCTTCATCGGAGCATCTCAGGTCATTTCCCTATAACCTCTTTTGTGCAGGCCTGGACCAGATGAATTGAGCAGAATTCTCAGAGTATTGTTCTCCATGAGTATTCTCACTTCTACCGTTCAAAGATTGGAATCTTCTGCAAGCATCCCATCACCAACTATTTTTTTAGCTATCGCTTTTTTCCCAAGAGCTTGAAGAGTTGAGGTAGCTCAAAGCTCAGATTTCAGTGAAGTAGCTTTGATATGCAGAGCAAAGCCCTTTGGAATATATTTCTTCCAGTCTTGCGCAAAAACTAAGTCAAAATAGCTATCAAAATCCATTACCTCACTCTGCGTATCTACGACATAGTAAAGAATATTTCAAAATCTTGACCAGATATTCATTCGAGCAATCAATTCTATTTCTCCCTCAAAATAGATAGCCTTATCTTGGACCTCTGTTATATTTCCTCCCTGCTTCTTCACTTCGTGTTTTACGAGTGCCTCCAGTCACAGTGATGTGGTCAGTAAAAAATTATGCATACATTTCATTAAATTATATGTGAGAGAGTATATACCGGAAAGCAATTATTGAAAGTTTGGATTTTATTATTTCGTCTTTGTCTAGGTGAAATAAATATGAGGTTCGCTATTATATTTTAATACAGTACTCTACACCTACGAATGAATCCTGCAGGAATTTACCGTGATTTTATTTTTTCACCTATGAAAATATGACTGAAGTAAACCCAGAAGTTACAAAAGAAGAAACTGTAGCAACACCAGCTCCAGAAGCTACACCAGAAACTCCAGAAACAAAATAATCTCAATAGTTTCTTGAGACCTCTTAACAGAGGTCTTTTTTTTGAATTTGATTTTTTTAGGAGAACTCTAATAATAAAATAAATAAAACTAATCAAAAACAACCATGACAAACTACGTAGGAATCTTTAAGATGAAAGCAACATCTGGAAATGCTGAGAAGATAGCTGATATTTTGAGACAAGTTCCAGCTCTGAACATGCCAGGATGTATCAAATACAATATGGCAATAGAGGGTGACTTCATTTGCGGATATGAGGAGTGGGAAAGCAAAGAGGCTCACACTGCGAGTATGCAAATCCCCGAAGTAATGGCACTTGTATCTCAAGCATTTCCCTATATAGACGGAATGCCTGAAATGCTCTTTGAGGGAGAAAGTATTATATAGCAGAGTTCATACATAAAAAGGATATTCTATTCAAAGAATATTCTTTTTTTATTGCACGTGAAGATTCAATTTCATAAACGATATGTTGTCATATTCTGGCTCCTAGTTTCAGTGAGTATTCTCAGTTGGTATTTTTTTGGTCCTGGAATAGACTGAGTAGAATCATTGCAAGATACTGTAGATGAGAATCTTGTACTTTCTGCAAGTATATATATGCTGGTGCTCTCTCTTCGTGGCCTTACTTTTATGCCTTCTACTCCACTCTTGTTTGCGGGTATAGTTTTATTTAACCCTATTTTAGTATACTTGCTCAATCTCATTGGTATCGTGACGTCAAGCACTCTTGTATATTATTTCGCACAGTATCTGTGAATAGATGATTATTTCGAAAAGAAATATCCAAAACAACTCTCTAGCATACAAGCGAAGCTCAAAAATAAAGAATTTCCTGTAATTGCCGCATGGTCTCTTGTATTTTTTGTTCCGACTGATTTGGTTGTGTACGCTGCATCCACTATCAGAGTGCATATATGGAAAGTGTGGGCCTGAGTTCTTGTCGGAGAAGCTTTGCTCAACGCAATATATATTTATACTGGTGATGAAATTGGAAGCCTTATTACAAATAACATTTTTTAATATGAAACAATATTTTGCGATATGTATATTAATCTGAATCTTGACCTCATGCAGCTTTGCCGTAGAAGAAAAATCTGATATACCAGAAAAAAGTAATAATATTCCTGTGATAGAGGAAGGAGCTGATCAAAAGATTTTGGATGAACCAGAAATAGATGAGAAACAAACAGATGAAGATGCTGAAATTCCTGAATATCTTCAGGTAACGCAAGATGGAAGTAATCTCAGTTTTGAAAATATCCTTACAGATAACGATTTCTATACTCGCTACCAAATAAGCTATATGAGTGAAGGATACAAGATTTCTGGGATTATGAATATTCCGAAAAATATAGAAAATGCTCCTCTACTCATCCTCAATCATGGCTATATTGATACCAGTGTATACACGCTTGGTAGAGGACTCAAAAGAGAGCAAGATTATTTTGCAAGAAACTGATTTGCGGTACTTCATACAGATTATAGAAATCATGCTTATTCTGATACTGATGAAAGCCTTGCTGGAACTGGAATGATTCTGAGAAGTAAGAAATATGGAGCTGATGCTATCAATGCTATTCTTGCAGTACAAAAGGCAAAAAATGATTGAGTCACAGAGTTACAAAATGTAGATAGTGAGAATGTGTGAATGCTTTGACACTCAATGTGATGAGGAGTCACGATGTACGCACTTGTAGCGGCAAGTAATCTCATAGATGCCGCTGTGCTCTACGCGCCAGTACATAGTAATGAATACTATAATTACGAAAGATGGAGTAGTAATAGGTTCTCTTCTGATAAAAAAGAAATTCTCGCATCAGAACTCTGAAATCTCGATTCTCCCGAAAACTTTCTTCCTATTTCTCCAGAGTGATATTTCAAAAATATTAACTCTCCTATGCAGATGTATTTCGGAACAAGGGATGAAAGCTGTCCTATAGATTGGTGATACGAAATTGAACAAAAACTCAAACTCGCGTGAAAATATATAGACTTCATCGTATACGATGGAGAGTGACACGAGTTTACAACTCAGTGGAATAATTTTATGCTGTGAAGTACTGATTTCTTCAAGGAAAATCTCAAATAAAAAAAGACTGAATATTCAGTCTTTTTTTATTATTTAATCTCGTAGGTGATATCAACCGATACACTATACTCAATCTCTCCAGATGAGATACTAGCGCCTCCGCCTACAGCGTCCATAGATTCTGCACGTGCCATAGGATAGATAGGACCTCTATCTTGAGAGCTACTTTCTGAAATAGAAAGTATTTTTCATAGTTTTACTCAACTCGCCTGAGCAATTTCTTGAGCTTTCGTTTGTGCTTTAGAAATAGCATCTTTTCTCGCTTCACTGTATACCTCATCTGTTGCAATACTTTCAAAGTTTACTCAGTTTATTTGTATATTTTCAACTTGAGAAATTTGATCAAGAATAGTATTAGCGAGATCTTCTCATTTATTTTCTAAACGAATGGTCAAAGTCTGATATGCATTAAACCCATTAGGTGTTTGCCTCCCATCAATATAGTCAAATCATTGATTCACAGACAGGTTTTGTGTTTGGATTTTTGACTCCTCGATTCAAGCCTCGGATAATATCTCTTTTATTTCATTTATGGTTTGATTCATTTGAGAGTACGCTCATTCTTGAGTTTCAGCTGCAGTAATTTGTGCTCCAGCATTTACGATAATAGTGTCAGGGACAGATTTTGCTTCACCTTGACTACTTACCTGAATAGTTCCAAATGCTGCCTGTCATACTGGAGAAACTCTCTCGTCTCTCATCGAAATATCTCATGCTACAATAATAGCAGCTCAGAGAATAAGTGATGCGATAATATTATGATTCATACAAATAATATTTATAAAAATAAATTGTATAAGCTATAACGTTATATGCATAAAAAAGTGACAAAAATTATTTTTCTTCCCAATTTCCATCATCTTTTTTTTCATACTTCGTCTCAACTGCAGACCATGCAACTCTATGAGAAACTTCTTCTCTACTCGCATCTCATCTTCTATCATCTGGATCTTTATATTGATTCCAAGCTGAATTATAGGCTTCTTTATAAATTTCCTGAGCATGTTTTGGAAGATTGTTTTTTACTCCTTTCGGGAGTGAAGTGATTCTTTCATATGGCATAATGTATATTTCAGTAAATAATAACTATTATTATAGAATTCATATGTAAAAAATCTGTATTATGAGTGAGAGTTCTTACATTGCAGCGCTAAGATATGAAAAATTATATGTAAAAAAATATATGAAAACATACGAAGTAATCATCATCTGAGGAAGTTATGCAGGGAGCTCTGCAGCGCTGACACTTGGAAGATCTATGAGAAATACACTGATAATTGATTCATGAAAGCCTGCTAATAGTTATGCATTAAAAGCGCATAATTTGATTTCTCATGATGGAGAATATCCAAAAGAAATACTTGAAAAATGTAAATCTGACCTTGAAAAATATGAGTGTATTACTTCTATGACAGACACAGTAGAAAAAATTGAGAAAGAAGACTCGCAAGGTACACAATTCACAGTCACTACTGAGTCGTGAAAAAGATTTAAAACTCAAAAAATATTACTTACTACAGGACTTCTAGATATCCTGCCAAGTATTCCAGGTTTCAAAGAATGCTGGGGACAAACTATCATACACTGTCCCTATTGTGATGGATATGAAAATAAAAATTGTAATACCGCCCTCGTCGCTGATGGAGAACTTGCTCTTGAAATGTTACCACTTATTAATAGCTGGACAGAAAATCTAACACTTATAACGCATGGAAGTTCCATTCTCAATGATTCAAAAATTTTTGATATTACAAAGCACAAGATTCCGGTGATTGAAAAAGTAATACAAGAGATACATCATAGTGATTGAGTTATTGAAAGTATTGAATTCACTGATGGGACAAAAAATTCTTTCGAATTCCTCTATGCAAGGCCTCCACATAAACTCCATAGTACACTCGCTCAAGATATTGGCTGCGAAATAATGAATGATGGAAGAATTTGGATAGATGAAAATCATAAGACTTCCATTGATTGAATTTTTGCAGCAGGAGACAATTCTTATTCGTGAAGAAGTCTAGCTCAAGCTATAGCAAATGGTTCAAGCGCAGCAATGAGCGTCAATTGAGAACTTCTCAGCGAAGAATATAAAGAGGTATAAAGATTTTTATTTCTGGTAATTAATATATATAATCAATATATATATTAATTATTATTTACTCCTTATGAATGAAAATGCTCTATTAATCTGAGTGCATATACACTCAGATATTGATACTGTTTGGGTTGCATATACAAATCCAAAACATATAGTAAATTGGAATGCCGCAAGTGAAGATTGGCATTGTCCCAAAGCAGAAAATGACCTGAGAGAAGGAGGAAAATTCTCGTCAACTATGGCGGCTCGTGATGGAAGTATGGAGTTTGATTTTTCATGAACATATAGTGAAATTATTCCTAAAAAACTTATTTGTTATACGCTCGATGATGAACGAAAGGTAGAGGTAGAATTTCAATCAGATGATCACTGTGTGAACCTTATCGTAGAATTTGAGCCAGAAAGTGAAAATAGCACTGAGCTTCAACAGCAAGGTTGGCAAGCTATTCTTGATAATTTTGCAAACTATGTTTCGACACTTTAAAGCTCTATTTTGAGCTTTTTTATATATCTTTCTTAGATGTAAATATGCGAGAAAATCCTAAAACATTACATCGAGTCTATAATTTGACCTTTGCAAGCGTTTATCCTCTTTATGTCACAAAAGTGGAGAAAAAATGACGTAGTAAAGAAGAACTCAATACAGTAATTTTTTGGCTCACAGGATATGATGAGGAAAAATTAGAAAAACAAATTAATCAAAATGTAAGCTTTGAAATTTTTTTCGCAGAGTCTCCCGCAATGAATCCGCTCGCTCAAAAAATCACTTGAACCATCTGTGGAGTAAGAATAGAAGAGATTCAAGATCCAGTCTATAAAAATATCCGCTACCTTGATAAGCTTGTAGATGAGCTTGCGAAAGGAAGAAATTTAGAGAAAATATTAAGAAAATAATTTATTTTTACTCAAAAAAGATATACTAGAATAACTCTATTTTTTATATTTGTATCATGAAAAAGAATCCAATCATATATATCAACCTCATTATATCGAATCTAACAAAATCTACTGATTTTTATAAAGCACTCGGTTTTGAGCAAAATATGGATTACTCAAATCAAGAAGCATCAGCAATGATGTGGAAAACTGACTTTGCAGTGATGCTTCTTACAAAACCATTTGCTCAAGGTTTTCTCCCGGAGCATAAAAGTATAGCTCCAAAAAATACCTCTTCAGCTCTCTACGCTTTGGAATTATCATCTAAAGAAGAAGTAAACAACTTTATGAAACTTGCACTTGCAGCTGGAGGGGAAGAAACCAAGCAGTATGATCACTGATTTATGTATGGTCGAGACTTCGAAGATCCCGATGGAAATATTTGGGAAGTTTTTTGGATGGATTCAGCAGGAATTCCGAAAGAATAATAAAAAGTATTAAAACCATAAAAAAAACTATCTTATTTGTAAGATAGTTTTTATTTGTAGTATAATGGTGGGTTATGTAGGACTCGAACCTACGACCCCCTGCTTGTAAGGCAGATGCTCTCGCCATCTGAGCTAATAACCCATATATGTAGTCCAAGGGAAGAAAAATGGTACACGAGACAGGGCTCGAACCTGTGACCTTCGCCTTAGAAGGGCGCTGCTCTTCCAACTGAGCTACTCGTGCATAGAGAAAATCCTCAGAGCACCACAGTGAAAACAATATTTTTCAAAACTTAATATCAATGTCTTGGCAGCTACCTACTCTCACACATCTACGAGATGCACTACCATCGGCACAAGTTGGCTTAACTTCTGTGTTCGAAATGGGAACAGGTGTACCTCAACCGTTATAACCACCAAGACATTAACATCAAATTTATCAAAGAACGTGCTTATTTTGTAAATAATCGAACCAATCAAAGTTAATTAAAAGAAACTGTAATAAATAATCGTAAAAAAATATTAAAACTCATTCGACCGATTAGTATTGCTCAGCTGAGAGTATCACTACTCTTACACTTACAACCTATCAACCTTGTAGTCTCCAAGGGGTCTTATTGGCTCAAGGCCAGAGGAATCTAATCTTGAAGTTGGCTTCCCACTTAGATGCTTTCAGTGGTTATCCTTTCGGAACTTAGCTACTCGGCAGTGCCGTTAGACACGACAACCGATACACCAGAGGTTCGTCCACTCCGGTCCTCTCGTACTAGGAGCAGATCTCCTCAAATTCCTAAACGCCTACAGCAGATAGGGGCCAAACTGTCTCACGACGTTCTGAACCCAGCTCGCGTACCGCTTTAAATGGCGAACAGCCATACCCTTGGGACCTTCTCCAGCCCCAGGATGCGACGAGCCGACATCGAGGTGCCAAACCGCGTCGTC
>Ga0100378_1000549_pt1 | contig 41427 bp, 44 predicted proteins | sample CryGeymeta201502_FD_81535 | JGI IMG/M metagenome (GOLD analysis project Ga0100378, IMG submission 81535) | Groundwater microbial communities from Crystal Geyser aquifers in Utah, USA - Crystal Geyser metaG 2015-02 | ecosystem: Environmental > Aquatic > Deep subsurface > Groundwater | place: USA... | reverse complement strand
AATCAATTTTAGTATAGTTTGAGTCAATTTTAATCCCTTTGTCCTTTGCCCCTTGCCCTTTGCCCTAGCATCACCAGTTAATTTTTAACGAGGTGCAAGATCTGAGTAATATAGTCGTTAACTTCAGGCACACCGCAAATAATAATTTCTACCATAAAATTTTAGAATTTAAAGCAACATTTATTTATCAGGATAAGATTGAATTTTTATGCAAATTTTTAAACTGTAATAAGCCTAAAAAAAATCTATTTTCTTTTTTTATTTACTCAGAAAAATTAATGTTAATTTGATCGCTTTTAATTTCCGTTTGTTTTTCAGCACTTTTCAACACTTCTAAAACTAATCTTATATCAAGTCTTTTTTGTTCTTCAATTATCTCTCTTACGGTAACTATAGAAATTTTATCCACAGGATTACTCATAAATTTACTTTGATAAATTCCTATTTCTTTGGCAGTTTTAATCATATCTTTTGTGGGCGGGTTAAGAGTAATAAAAATTCCTAAAGTTGCTTCGTTTATGGCAATTGTACCTAATAAATCTCTAATATCTCCTGATTTTACCTTCCCTGATTTGACTTGAATAATAATTTTTTCTGGTTTATCTTTACCACTATCAAAATAAGCGATACCGTCAATGCCCTTATCTGCACCTTTTTTATCGTTAATTATTGCACGATTATTAGTATAGGTTAAAACCGCCCATTTTTCAAATTCTTTGCGGGTGCGATCATCTTTTTTCAAGGCTAAAGCGGAGGCAGATTCCATATCTTTAGGAATACCATTAAGGGTGATATTTTCTAAAACACCTTTACCAAAAGTATCTTCTAATCGTTTAATAACTACCCCAATACTTTGATAAGTTATATCAATGCCTATCCAATTTCTATTTAGTAATTGGGCAACTTCAATCGCTGTACCACAACCGCAAAAGGCATCTAAAATAACATCATTTTCATTACTACTAGCTTTAATTATGCGCTCTAATAATGCTTTTGGTTTTTGGGTAGGATAGCCTAATCTTTCTCTATCTTCTCGATTTAACGCATTTATATAAATAACATCCGCAGGTTCGCTATTTAACGCATTTATATCATCCCACCAATCATTTCTAATTTTACAATCATCTAAATACCATTTATAAATTTTTCCTGATTTTTTATCTACTTTTTGATAATATTTTCTTCCATTTTCTTCTCCTAGTTTCATATGGTTAGTTGCATTTCTTTCTACTCCGACTCCTTCTATTTTGCCATTAAAAATCCAACTTTTAGAATTTTTACTATACCAAAATATTACATCATGTTTTTTATGAAAATTTTTAGTTGCTCTACCAGCAGAATCATATGTCCAGATAATTTCATTGATAAAATCACCGCCTTGAGAGCAAAAAATGGCATCTAAAACTAATTTTAAATAATGAGACGCAGTGGGATCACAATGAAGATAAAAACTACCTGTAGGCTTTAAAACTCGATGAATTTCCACTATTCTTAAAGTCATATTAACGAGATAAGCAAAAAGGCTTCCCTTGCCTAAAACTGGCTCTAATCCGCAGATTAAGTCAACGGTTTTTTGAGTGAATTTACCATGATAATTTTCTTTAATTTCAACTAAACCTAAATTAGCTAAATCATCCCAAGTCCAAGTATCAATAAAAGCCTGTGCTTGAGCGCGATCTTCTTTACCAATATTGTTATAAATTTGGTTATAATTACGCTTAGAATTAAAGGGAGGATCGATATAACATAAATCCACCGATTCATCTTTAATATGTCTTCTTAAAACCTCTAAATTATCGCCGTAAAATAATTGATTATTCATAAAAAAGTTCAAATATAACAATAGTGAATAAATGTAAAAAACCTTTGTACCTTATCTAATCTTGATCTTATTACATTAACATCTTTGCGCCTTTGCGTCTTTGCGAGAAAAAATAAAGCACTTTATGAAGTTTTAATGGTACACTTTCGATTCATTAGATTGCTAATTACTGAGGGATAATTTATAATGAATTTTGATTTAAAAGGATTAGTGAAATTGACTTATTCATCAGAAGATTTACACAAAGCAACTTATAGTATTATTGAGACAGCTAATTTTTTAGACGCTAAAGGATGGACTCCTGCCACTAGCAGTAATTTTTCCGTCATGTTAGATAATAATTATTGTGCCATTACTGTGTCGGGTAAACATAAAGGTAAGTTAACCCCTGATGATATTATGGTAGTGGATTTGAAAGGAAATCCTCAAGACGATAAAAAACCTTCGGCGGAAACTCTCCTTCATACCAGTTTATACGCTTGGGATAATTCTCTAGGCTGTGTGTTGCATACTCATTCTATTAATAGTACTATACTTTCTTTATTAATTAATGAGTCTTTTTGGCAATGGCAAGGTTATGAGTTATTAAAGGCGTTTAGCGGTATTTCTACCCATGAAAGTGTCGTTAAAATGCCAATTTTTGAAAATACTCAAGACATAGGGATTTTAGCGGAGGAAGTTATTAACTATTTAAAAACAGATATTCCTTGTTGGGGTTATCTAATTCGAGGGCATGGAGTTTATACTTGGGGTAAGGATATGGCTTCGGCTTTACGACATTTGGAAGCGATAGAATATTTAATGGAATGTGAATTAAAAATTATGAATATTAAAGGTAAATTATGAGTAGTTTAAAAATATTTGATGACGATAAACCAACCACACCAATTTTTGATAGTAATACTGTCGGTGAAGCTGACAAAATAACTAAAATTATCAATGAATTAAAACAAGTTGGGGTAAGATTTGAACAATGGCAAACCATCGAGAGTTTAAAATCTGGTGCAACTCAAGAGGAAGTTTTAACAGGTTATAAACGTGAAGTTGATAAATTGATTCAGGAGGAAGGTTACTTAAGTGTTGATGTTGTCAGTTTAACGAGGGATAATCCTCAGAAAAAGGCTTTCCGAGAGAAATTCTTAAACGAACATACCCATAGTGAAGATGAAGTTCGTTTTTTTGTTCATGGTAAAGGTTTATTTAGTTTACACATCGAAAATCAAGTATTTGAAGTGTTATGCACTAGAGGCGATTTAATTAGTGTACCTGCAAATACTCGTCATTGGTTCGATATGGGAGAGAATCCTGATTTTATTGCAATTCGTTTTTTTAATAATCCTCAAGGTTGGGTGGCTAATTTTACTGATAGTGATATTGCTAGTCAATTTTCACGATTAGATTAGGTTAATTTTGTTTAATTTTAAGTTTTTCTAAATTCCAAAATGCACCTCCTAAAGCTGAATATTCAACTCCCTCAATACGATTTCTCACGGCGGCTAAAGAATAAGGATTAACTAAATAAATTAGTGGTAAATATTCTTGGGCTAATTGTTGAGTTTCATCGTAAATTTTCTTTCTTTTTTCAAAGTTTAATTCCCTCGCACCTTCAATGTATAAATTACCAATTTTAGCTTCCCAATCAGCGATAATTCTACCTTGAATTGGGGGCCTTCCTGGTTGGGGTTTTTGATTAAAAAGGTGTAAATTACCGTCAGGAAACCATAAATTAGAGTTGCCATTAGGTTCATTTCCTGCACCAAAACCAATAATATGAGCTTCCCAATCTAAAGAATTTGTGAGCTTATCTACTAATACACTAAAAGCGATAGGACTAAAGTCAACGGTGATACCAATTTGACTTAAATCTTGCTTTATTTGTGAACCTAAAGATTCTCTAATTCTGTTTCCTGCGTTGGTTAATAAAGTGAATCTTACTTCATTATTTTCGTTGTCTAATAACCTTCCATTTTCATCATATTTAAACTCTTCTTGTAATAGTATTTTTTTTGCTAATTCTGGATCATAATTATATCCTTTAATGGTGGCATCATAAAAAGGTGATTGTACAGAAATTGGTGAGTTTTGCGCTTCTCCTAAACCTCGATAAATATTGTTAATCATTCTTTCTCGGTTAATACTATAGGCGATCGCTTTACGAAAATTAACGTTATTAAACCACTTAGATTTGATAGGATCAATAAGGGGTTTTCCATTTCTTGAACCTTGATTAAGATTGAAACTCATAAAAGTTGTACCATAAGCAGCACCACCATTATGAATAGTAAAATTACCTCGATTTTCTTCTTTTTTAAGTAAGGAAAAATATTCAGGAGAAACGGCAATAGAATCTAAATTACCAGAACGAAATTGTACAATAGAAGTATCTGTAGATTCAACAATTTCCCACACAACTTCTTCAATATAAGGTAGTTGATTATTATTTTCATCTTTTTGCCAATAATAAGGATTTTTAGTGAAAATTAATCGTTGAGAAGTAGCATAACTTTTTAATTTATATGCACCATTAACTATTAATTGATCTGGAGGAGTATCTACACCCCAAAAAGAGAGAAAAATAGGTTTACCATCTTTTCCTTTAGTGGTCACTTTTTCCGCTAAAATATGTTGAGGTAATATTGATAAACCAGTACTTTCTAAAAAAGGTGCAAAAGGTTCAGGAATTGTAAATTTAACTTGTAAATTATTAACTTTTTCAACTATAGGTAAAGCCTTACTTTGTCCTACTCTTAAACTATCTCTAGCATTAGAAGGAATTTCCTCATTAAGATATAATTGGTTATAACTAAAAACTACATCATCAACGGTTAAAGGTTCACCATCAGACCATTTTAAATCTTTTTTTAAGGTAAAAATAATGCTTAATTTATCCTCAGAAATAGTCCAAGATTGTGCTAAAGCTGGTTCAATTTTCCCCGTGAGAGGATTTTCGATAACTAATCCTTCGTAGGTTAAACCGAAAATATTAGGGGATTCTTGAGATAAAACGGCATTAAATGTTTTGGGATCACTTAAAATAGCTTGAATAAGTCTTGATTGATTCTGTGGAGCATTGTTAAAACTACAAGAAGAAATAAGGGTTGTTAAGCAAAAAATAATCATTACAGATAATAATTTTCGCCATAATAATTTGATTTTCAAAAAAGATAACTTCATGGTAAATAACCTCAAGATTAAAATATTGTTAAGATGGTAACTTAAATTATTACTTAAAATAGCCGTTAATTGAAATAATGTTAGAGAATATTTTTAATTTATCAGACAGTTTACAAAATTTTATTACAGATTTAATTATCGCTTTTAGTATTCTCATTTTAGGTTATTATTTTCTTAAAATTAGTAGAAATATTATTTTTAGACAACTTAAAAAATTTAGTAAAAAAACAGAAAATATCCTCACAGATCAAATTATAGAAATTGTTGATAAATATTTTGTACCTATCGCTTATTTTGGGTTGTTATATTTAGCAATAAAAGAAGCACAATTAAATCCTGCAATTTTAGCTACAGTTAAAACTATTGTTATTATTATAACCACAATTTATGTCACTAAATTTTTAGTAGATATATCAAAAATTGTTATTTATTATTATAGTGAAAAATATCACAATTCAGACTCCATAATAGAACGAAATATTAAAGCCTTATTTCCTGCCATTAGAATTATATTTTGGGGATTAGGACTTATTTCTATCCTGAGTAATTTAGGTTTTGATATAGCCGCAATTATTGCAGGTTTAGGTATTGGTGGTGTGGCTTTAGCTTTAGCTTCTCAAGGAATTTTACAAGACTTATTTAGCTATTTTGCAATACTTTTTGATCGCCCTTTTGAAATTTCTGATTTAATATCCGTAGGTGATTTTATTGGTCATGTAGAACATATTGGCATCAAAACAACAAGAATAAAAGCTATAACGGGAGAACAATTAATCTTAGCAAATACCGATTTAACTAATTCAAGATTGCGTAATTTTAAACGCATGGAGCAAAGACAAGTTATTTTAAAAATTGGAGTTATTTACGAAACTGATAATAAAATATTAGCTCAAATTCCAGACATAATTGAAAAAGCCATAAATAATATTGAAAATATAACTTTTGACTTAGCTTATTTTTATGGTTTTGGTGATTTTAGCCTTAATTTTGAGGTTATTTATTATGTTGATAGTAATGATATAAGAGTTTATCGTTTAGCAAGAAATGAGGTTAATTTAGCTATTAAAAATGCTTTTTCTCACTATCAATTAGAGTTTGCTTATCCCACTCAAGTTAACTATTTATCTTCCTCTTCTATCAAGGAAAATGATCAAGATTAGATTTATAATTATTTAACTTTAAACAAAAATAACGCAGCACATCAAATCTAAAATGACAATGCTACGCTACTATAAAGTACTTTTAAAAAAAATTACAGTTTACTACCGCATTCAGGGCAAAAATGATTATCCGCAGGGTTTCTTGTACCACAATTATTACAGATAACGATTTCTTTCTTAGGAATATCAGGAGATTGTTTTTGTAGTCCTAACATTTGAGAGTTAGCTTTTCCCGGTTCTACCATAGGATAACAGTTTTCATCTCGTTTAACATGAACATCTAACAATACAGGCCCGTCATAATTTAACATTTCGGCGATCGCCTGAGATAATTCACTACGATGATGAACAACTAAACCTTTAACACCAAAAGCCTGAGCTAAAAGAGGAAAATCGGGCATCCCAATTTCCATATTAGAGGAAGAATAACGCTCACCGTAGAAAGTTTCCTGCCATTGACGAACCATACCCTGCCAACCGTTGTTAATGATGACAATTTTTGCCTTAATGTTGTATTGAGCAAGGGTTGCTAATTCTTGTAAATTCATTTGAAAACTAGCATCACCACTAATACAAATAACTTCTTCATCAGGTACAGCTACTTTTGCACCCATAGCCGCAGGTAAACCAAAACCCATAGTACCTAAACCAGCACTAGAAATCCAACGATTGGGACCTGTTTTTAAGAATTGTGCAGACCACATTTGATGTTGTCCAACGTCAGTAGTATAATAAGCATTAGGAGCTTGACGACCAACTTCCACAATTACTTCTTGAGGGGAAATAGTTTCATCGGGATGAGGAATAACTAAAGGATAGTCTTGTTTCCAACGATCAATTCTAGCTAACCAATCTTGAGTTAAAGTATCTCCTTCGGGTAAATCTAACTCCCTAGCCCGTTGTAAAATCTGTTCTAAAACTTGACGAACATCACCCACAATAGGAATATCAGGACGACGATTTTTGCCAACTTCCGCAGGATCAATATCAATATGAATTACTTTTGCACGAGCAGCAAATTCATCTAGTTTACCCGTAACTCGATCATCAAATCTAGCACCAACGGCAATTAATAAATCACATTCACACACAGCAAAGTTAGCATAAGCAGTACCGTGCATTCCTAACATTCCCACCGAAAGAGGATTATGTTCATCAAATGCACCTAAACCCATTAAAGTGGTGGTAACAGGTAACTGGAAACGTTCGGCTAATTCTTGAATTTGACCATAAGCATTAGAAGAAATTGCACCACCGCCAACATATAGTAAAGGTTGTTTTGCCGAGGCAATTAATTCTACTGCCGCCGTGATTTGACGGGGATTACCTTTAACCGTCGGACGATAACCTGATAACTTCACCTCTCCCGGATTAACAGGAATATAGTCACATTCTTCTAAACCAACATCTTTAGGAATATCAACTAAAACAGGACCTGGTCTGCCTGTACTAGCGATATGAAACGCTTGGGCAATAATCCAAGGAATATCTTTAGCGTTACGAGCCACATAGGAATGTTTAACAATGGGTAAAGTAATGCCAAAAATGTCAATTTCTTGAAACGCATCAGAACCGATAGCGGCTCTGGATACTTGTCCTGTAATAATTACCATGGGAATCGAGTCCATCTGTGCGGTGGCAATACCAGTAACTAAGTTAGTCGCCCCTGGCCCTGAAGTACCAAAACAAACCCCCACTTTCCCCGTTGCACGGGCATAACCATCCGCAGCGTGAGCGGCCGCTTGTTCATGTCTGACGAGGATGTGTTGCAATTCTCCCCTTGCTTCAGAGCGATATAACTCGTCATAAATAGGTAAAATAGCACCCCCCGGATAACCGAAAATATGCTTGACACCATGACGACAAAGACTGTCCATGAGGGCAAAAGCACCACTACATTTAACAGGAATTACATCCGTTGATAATTTAAAAGAAGCTACCATATATTTTTATTTAGTAATCTACAACTATATCTATATATTGATTGTAGAATCTGTTATAGATTATGTGTTTAATTTTTGTTTATTTGTTACGTCTCTACTGTTAATTTTAAATCAATTAGGGTTGACTGAACAAATTTTTCTCATGGTTCTTCACTCAGGTTCGCAACCAGTAAATTAAGGAAAATCAATCATTAGACTTCTTGCAGAAGTGGAGTAATGAGTAATGAGTAATGAGTTAAGAAATTAACGTTTTTCATCCTAAAATAGATTTTACTTTTTATTTTGCAAGAGGTCTATTATAGGACTGCGACCCTCAACCAAAATGACCTCAAATCCAGTAAACTCGTCCTGAGCCTCGACAATAGACAGAGCAAGGGTTTTAACTATGTATTTTATGATAGAGAAAAAGCAATCTTGGATATTTTTTGATGAGCCTCGCAAACTGCTCCTAGACATTAGACAGGGTAAGGGGTTAAAATAGGGGGGTCGCTATCCTTCGGGGTAGTGGAATTAATGGAAACAATGTATAAGAAGCTAGAGAAAGAATCAAAGTAACCTAGATCGGGTCGCTATCCTTCGGGGTAGTGGAATTAATGGAAACTACTGATGGGAATGTTAGGCGGCGATCAAGTTATTTCTGTCGCTATCCTTCGGGGTAGTGGAATTAATGGAAACTTCGGTAAAGAACCAAACGCTCTTCTCTACTTTTTCCCCCCGTCGCTATCCTTCGGGGTAGTGGAATTAATGGAAACTTATCGACAAAAACGACAGGGTAGTCGTAATCGTCGGGGTCGCTATCCTTCGGGGTAGTGGAATTAATGGAAACATGTTTAATATTGATAATATATTCAGTACTATCTTTAACTTGACTATTGTCGCTATCCTTCGGGGTAGTGGAATTAATGGAAACAGGCTACAAAAATGCCGACAACTAGGAGTGAGGACTCTGGTCTTGATAAACTCTTATAGTATTGCTAGATAATTCAATAATTTTCTGTTTTAATATTTCAGGTTTATGTACTGTTACCTCTCCGCCGAAGCCTAGTATCCATCTAATCAAATCAAAATCATTTAGTGACCATTCTGGTAGTGTTACCTGAAAACGATAAGGTTTTTGTTTATCTTTACTTTTACTTAAACTAAATAAAGAGGGATTATTCTTAAATATTAAACGAGAAGGTTTTGTCATCTTCATTTGTTGACTAGGGAATCTTTTTGTTCCTTCTGCAATAAAGCCAAATATTTTTTCACTAAACCATAATTCTACTGTAACTTCTATTTGTTTTTTTTCCTCTTTCTTACTGCTAAAAAATAATCTTTGTCGTTCAACATTATTTCCTAAATATATTCCATAACTAGCTGATAACAATTTTGTTAATTTATTTAATGCTTTTTTCTGCTCTGTTATCGTTCTACTGTTATCTATTTCCTGCTGAATATAAAGTCTATCTAACCGCTCAAAACGGAATAATTTATTATTTTCTCCACCTTCGTGTTCAAATCCTAGATACCATGCAAAATTATAAAAAACTATCTGTAATAACCATGCACAAAAAGCTCCTTTTTCTTCTCCTTCATAACTGCCACGATTAGCAAATTTATTTAGTTTTACTAATTTTCCCTGTTCAATAATTTCCTGTATTCTCTGTGTCTGATTACTCAAAGTTTGTAAGTCTAATGAATCAATATCAATCATCGATCTATTGGCGATCGCTCTGACAGGATAAATGTAGTTATCATCAAAATGAGCCCATTTCATTTTCTGTTGAAATTTATTGTATAAATTGAGGGCGAGAGGATCATCAATATTTTTGGTTTGGGTTTGCAGGAGACGGAATGTATTAATTAATTCTCCTTCAGAAAGGATACCAGTACCGAGAAAATAACCATTACGCATAGTTTTGGGTAAAATTTGATAAGGTTTAAGGATAAATTCAATATCTTTTCTGAGTAAGTCTTTACGACTTTTTAGAGAAGATAAAGACATTTTTTCTATGCTTAATAATTGTGCTGTTAAATTAGTTAAATGCCCTTCACAAATTGGAATGTATTTTTTTTTTGGATCAGGATTGTAATATTTTTTTTCATTATTATCATTAATTTCTTGTAAAATAATGGGGTTAAGTTCTTGACAAAAAGGGTAAAATATAATAGTTTTTATAGTATTTAATATTCTCTCAAAAATATATTTATCAGAAGCATAATGGGTAATAACTTCATCACAATTATAGTTAATATTTGTTAGTTCAATAAAACTTAAACCATGATTTAATTGAGTATTATTCTGTTTAACTAATCCATAATTAATAAGGAATTGTAAATCATTTTCAATAGCTAGTTTATCAGCATAAATGTTTCCTTTAAGTTTAGCCATAATAGCTGTTATTTCGCTAATAGCATCATCAAAAGTAACAGAATTACCAAATATTTCCTCTAAAATATCAGGATAGGCATATTGTAAATTACCTAACTCTGGATAAGCAATTAATAAAGAAATTAGGTGCATTAACCGATCAAAATCAAGTAATTGAGAATAAAGATGAAGGGTAATATTCTCGATTTTAGTGCGATTTTGTCTATCTTAAATGTCAAAAGAGGACTCCCGCTATTTCTCAACAAAAAAAAATCCCACAGAAATTAACTGGTGGACTGCTACGCAATGCCTACGGCAGGAATTTTGACCAGCAAATAAAACATTTTAATTCCTTATTTTTGAGGAGTTTTTTGATTCTCAACATATTTTTTTAGCTGACTTACAGTGACACCACCACAACTTGCCACAAAATAAGCACCTGTCCAAAAATAAGGTTTACTGTAGAAATACTTACTAGCTAACTCAGGAAAATCTCGTCTAATCAAACGACTGCTAACTGTTTTCAGATTAGCAATTAACTTAGACAATGATATATCAGGCTTGTAATCAATCAGTAAATGTACATGATCTGACTCTCCATTAAACTCAACCAAATTGCATTCCCACTTAATTAAGGTGTCTGTAAAGATTTCTTTTAACCTCAATAATACTTTTTCTGAGATTGCTTTTTTACGATATTTTGTGACTAACACAACATGAGCGGTAAGTTTATATACAGACCTAAAACCTTTATTATAATTAGTTGACATTCTTAATCGTTAAATATATAATCAAAGTGTAGCAAATAATTAGCTGTTAGACAAGTGATTACATTAACGTATCAGTACAAGTTAAAACTAAATAAACAGCAAGCTCAAGAAGTCGAAAGAACTTTAGAAGTATGTCGTTGTGTTTACAATTTTGCTCTATCTGAACGTAAGCATTGGCTAAAAAGCCGTAAATCACCCGTTAATAGTTGTTCAATCCATTCTGAATACATAATTCCAGCTAATAGCCCTTATCCTAATTACAATAATCAAGCAAAAAAATTAACCATTGCTAAAAAGTCTAATCCTAACTTAAAATCTGTTAATGCCCAGGTATTACAGCAGACCTTGAAAACCTTAGATAAAGCCTTTTCTGATATGAAAGCTAAAGGTTATGGTTTTCCTAGATTTAAGAAACAGATGAAAAGTTTTGTCTTTCCTGCAATGCTAAAAAATTGTTTAGCTAAAGGTAAGGTTAAATTACCTCAATTGGGTTGGTTAAAGATAAAACAATCTAGGGATTATCCTACTGGTTTTGAGCCTAAACAAGCCCGTATTGTTAAAAAAGCAACAGGTTATTATTTAATGATTGCTTTTCAGTCTCAAGAATCATGCCCCGATGCACCTGTGGGAAAAGTAAGTTTAGGTCTGGACGCTGGAATTGAATCGTTCGTAGCTACAAACACGGGAGAATTAATCAAAGCACCAAAGTTTTTGTTACAGGCACAGAGTAAGTTGAAATTACTACAAAGACGTTTAAAACATAAAACTAAGGACTCTCACAATTGGTTAAAACTCCAAAAGAAAATAGCAAAACTTCATGAAAAAGTAGCTAACACTCGCCGTGACTGGCACTTCAAGTTAGCAAATTATCTTTGTGACTTAACTGATAACATCTTTGTTGAAGATATAAATTTTATTTCTTGGAGTCGTGGGATTGTCAGAAAGCAATCTTTAGATTCTGGCATAGGGCAATTTATTAACGAGATTTTACCTTATGTGTGCTGGAAACGAAGTAAAATATATCTAAAAGTTAACAAAGATGGTACGTCTCAGGAATGCAGTAACTGTGGTAATCATACTGGCAAAAAGCAATTAAGTGAAAGAATACATAATTGTCAGTATTGCGGTTATACAGCGCCAAGAGACGTAGTAAGTGCAGAGGTAATAAAGAATAGGGGATTAATTGCAGTCGGACAGCCTGTGAATCAAAATGCTTGTGGAGACGTACTGACAGGGCTTTTACAAAGTAATTTGTCTGAGCTAGTTAAGTGTCTGTGAATCAAGAATCGCCCGTTACAATGCGATAGCATTTAGCGGGTGAGTGTCAATAACTAAACAACGTTCTAAACTGTTCAGTTTTTGCTCAATAAAAGATAAATTATAGTCTTGGGGTTGTTTAATTTCGTATAGATGAATAAAACCCTCCGCTACATGGGGAGAAATTTGTTGTAAAAATTCACTCATTCTTTCTATTATATGATCAGGCACTTGACGATGGCGCTGACTATTCCATTTTTGAGCGATTTTGACATCTAAATTGAGATACCATCCTAACCAATCAATTTTACCGATTTGCTTCTCTATTTTTGACAATAAATCCATTCTCCATGCCCTTTGAGCGTTGGTAGCATCATAAATTATAGGAGTATCGGAATTAAGAGCAATCTCAATTTGCTTAATAACTTCCTCTTCAATTTCTGCCCAATTTCCCTGTATTATTTCATCTCCATAAAGTTGCTTTCTGATAGTATCCGTAGAGATAATATGATAATTACCAGTTGTGGCTAAAAGTTGAGCAAATGTTGATTTACCAGCTCCCGAAATACCAATTAAAAAGTGACATAACATAATAAATTATAAATTCAAGATTGTCTGATTAAGAGTATGAAAAGGATTACTGTTAGGCAGTTTGGTAATTAATTTTAAAATATCTGACATTGATTTTGTTAATTTTTCTTGTTGTTTAATATCTTCTACTCCTTGTAATTGGTGAATATGATTATTTCGTTCAGAAGCATATTTGTCAATAAAATTAACACTATTTAATAATTTAGAAAACTCATTGTCATAGTTAATTATGTCCATCATCATAGGACGATTAAGATAACTAAAATTAACATAATTATTTTGTAAAGTTTTAAATAGTTTTCCTTGATCAAATATTTTAACTTTATCAATAATCGCTGATTCCACTGACTTCCATTTAGTCTTTTCCCACTGAGATTTAGCTAAAAATTTTCGTCTCATAAAGTATTGCAATAAATTTTCTTGAAAAGCAAATAGCCAAATTAAAAAATCGGAATATTCTTTTTGTTCTAATTTAATACAGGCTTTAAAATAAACTTCTTTTAATAAAGCACAAACATTATTTTGTCTTAAAGACGTAATATCTGTAGCAAAATCCTTAATCTCGTCTTCTTGATAATTAGAAATTTGACTATAGGCTAGATTAAAATTAAAAGCTAATCTATGCTTTCCATAAATTAATAAATCCTTGAGTTTTTTTGTCAATAAAGAGCTATTTTCTAAGGTCAATAATGCACCACTGTAATTATAATTATTGATCTGTTCAGTTATTATTTTCTGATCAAATTCTTGTTTTAAACTATTGACATTAGTCGTAAAAACATGATCTTGTCCAGTTTTAATTGTATCAGGATTACGAACTTGCCAAACATTACTATAAGGTGCATAACCAGCACTTTGAAGGATTACCCACGATGATTTCATCACTGGTGTGCCAGAGGAAGCATTAAATGCAAAAGTATCTCCTTCTTGCCAATCTTTTTCCGCTGTATTTAAACCTTTTTTAGCTTCATTAATTGCCTCAGATAAGTTAATCGGGTCGATAGATAATAATTGATTTACTTTAATTAGTTCAACTTTTAAAAGAGAAAATTCCTGTTGTAAACATTCTTTTGTTAATTCTGCTTGAGTTTCTAAATCTTGAGTATAAAGCAAAATACTTTTTTTGATTTCTTCTTTTTGGTCTAACAAATATTTTGTTAAAGTAAGAATTGAGCCATTTTTTTTATTCTTATCAGAATAAGGGTCTTGTGTTCCAACGAAAGATATTAAGATTGTTGTCATAACTTTATTGTTTATAAAAGTATATAAAAAGGTTAACATTACAAAACAAAACTACCAAAGACGTTGAAATTCACTGCTATTTGAGCCTAAATATTGTAAAAAATCTTTGGTTTTTTGGCTATTATCAGGAAAAATAGTTAGTAATTCTACATACTCTCTAGTTATTTTTACACCTTTTTCTGTCGTAATTTTGCGGGGATACATCCGATGCCATATTCTGCCAATTTGTCCCATTTTTCCTGTTAATATTGATCGTTGAATGGTTCGATCTTGTTTATATTCTTCATGGAAAAAGTAAATAGCCTCACTATCTTCTTTATCCTCTGCAATTCTTCCCCATACTTGCACGTTATTCTTTTTAAAGGCTTCTCGCCAATTTGTACCGTTGGGGTTTAATTGTTCTTTACTTACTTTTGTTACCCAGTTTTTTATATTATTATGAACTGCATCAAGAAAAGCCGTAATATCAGCTAATTCATTGACACAGATATGTAAGGCGGTGGAAGATTTCAAAAATTCCCAATGACAACCAATCATCGGTTTATTACCATTTTCTAAATAGTCAGGAAAAAAGATACGATGATCTACTCTACGCCATGATTTCCCAAAACCTCCTAATAATAAACTAAATTGTAGTAAATTTTTGAGGAATCTTTCAAGATTTTGTTTGCGTTTATCGGTAACTTTTCCCATTGCCACAATATCCAGTTTGCCTTGATTTAACTCATAAATAGGTATATCAAAAGGATTTTGATTAGGTGTATAGGTGAAATCATCCAATTCTAAATCAATAGAATCAAATACTATACCCAATTCTCCTACCACTGCACCATTCCTTCCTGCAAATCCACCCCATAATTTTTTAGTAATTCTTTCTGCTGTATCTGCATCGGTGACACCTCCTAGTAATCGCAAAGTATGTCCTCGTAAAGAGGCTTTAAACATATTTGCCCGAAATTCTCCTTCTTTATTGATTAATTGGGAAGCTAATCCTTGTCCTTTTAAGTTTACACTGACAATGGAGTTTAATTGAGTTCGATCTAGTTTTACTTGTCCATAACCTGCACTTACTCTTGTACCTAATCCTTGGGCGATCGCTTTTTCCCATATCCGCCAAATCTTTTCCCATTCTTCAGTACTTAATTTTTCTTTACTGGAAATACCAAAAGTTAACTCAGGTTGATAAAGAGAAATTTGAATAAATGCTGAATGATTACCTCCACTTTTTAACTGCCAATCTTCTTGAGGATGAACTACATCAACTATATCTTGATTACTCCAATCAGCGTCAGGATAGCCACCATGAAACCTTAAAATACCGGGGTGACTTTCTCCCTCACTTTCATAACCACAATATCTTTCTCTTTTACTTCTAGGACAACTACGCCAGAAAGCACCTTTCATACTAGAACCAGGGAAGTAGGGAAAACCTTTTGCACCAATAACAGGACGAATTACACCCTCATCTTGCCCACTATTAGTAATAAATCTCCATGTAATTTGATAGGATTTAGTTTCTACTTTAGAACTAAATTGATAATCCTGAGAATCAGCAACTGCTTCTACCCATTCATCCGCCCAGTTTTCTGCATCTTGTATTTCTGCTTTTGGTATTAATCTTTGAATTTGGCTTCTACTTTGAATTTGACTTCTAAACATTAACGGTACGCGCTCATAAGCATCTTTCATGATTTTTCCTCTGAATTTAATTGTTTTTATTGCACTGGAGTTAAATCTCTTTTATAAGAAAGATTTTTTGTCAATACTTTAAGATTCTTGTTCAATAACTCTCTTGATTTGAGTTAATAAAATGGGTAAATTTTCTGTTACTGTTTGCCAGACAATATTATGATTAATACCAAAATAAACATGAACTAAACGATTACGCATTCCGATCATATCTTTCCAAGCAATATCAGGATAACGACTTTGACATTCTTTAGAAATATTATTAGCTGCTTCTCCGATAATTTCTAATTCTTTAATGAGGGCTAAAGTTAACATTCTGTTATGTTATAAGTCTTCTTTAGTTTTATTTTCTATAAATTGTAAAGCCTCCAGACTTGCATCATGAATATGTTTTAATCTAGATAAATTGTCTTGTATTGTCATATTGAATTATTGCCTCCTTTATGACTTTATCTCGAAAATAAGGGCTTAATTCTTCAGCCGTTCTTAAGTCAATTTTTCGACCATTAAATAAATTTGATAATGTTCTTTCCATTTCTGCTAATTTAAAAAATGTAGGAATATAATTAGCATTAAATTCGACTAGAAAATCAATATCACTTTCATTAGTAAAATCATCTCTTAAAACCGAACCAAATAAAGATAATTTACTAATTAAATTAGTTTCACAAAATTTATTTAATTCCGTTTCAGGTATTTTAATCGGCAATAATAATGTATTTGTTTCCATTTTTTCATTCTTTAACTAACTTTAATATTCCCAAATCTGTTATTACTTATATCTTTGTGTCCACCACACCATTGACTCTGTTAATTGAGTTAGAACTGCGATCGCCACTTTTCGTTGTTGTTGATCAAAATTCCATAATTTATCTGCCATAGCTTGAATTTGTTTCGTATCATTCGGACTTACTTGATCGTTGGGTAAATTCACCCCAGCTTTTTTCATAATACCAACTAAAGCAATCCATGTATCACGCCAATAATCAGCTTTAGTTTGTTCTCCACGGCTACCCTGCAACCGTAATTGCTCACCCCAAAATCGCTCTAAGCCATAGGCTACAGTCATACGCATTTTATAACCCTGATTTAGCGCATCCGTGCCTTTATATTTCAAAACTAAATCATGCGCCGCTTGATCCAAATTGTACGATTCCCAAGCCATAATAATAAATCTCCTTGTTTAAAATACTTGTTTACTTGTCTTTCTCCCTTCTCCTGCAGGGGTTGGGGGTGAGGTTTCTAAATTCCTTTAATTTCGATGGCACAATGACCAAAACCAATGGATTCTAAACCTCCTAAATAAATCTCTCCCTTGGTAGAATCATCTCCGAAAGGTTGCCATTTTGTTTCTTGATTATCCTTGAGAGCAACAGGAAAAATTAACTGAGTACCTTCTGGCAACGCCTCAGTATTGAAGAAAGCACCCTTAACCGCTTTTTTTTCATTTTCTTCTAACCTAACCCGACTTTGACGGTATAAAGCCATATCATGAATCATGGCAATTTCATCATCAGCTACCACCACCGCAGGTAATTCTTCCCCGAAAGGAAACCACGCCGATAAATCTTTGTTAGGGTGATCAATAGTTAAAAATCCAAAGTTGAAAAATAAAGTAGGTTTTCTTTCTACTTGTAAAGGTTTTAATACTGATGAACCGCTATAAATTTTCGGAATATCGGCAGTGATTCCTGTTATTCTTTTATAGCGTTTTAATAAACGAGGACAACTAACCCAGACTACGGGTTGCCCCGGACAAAATACTGGTAGCCATATCACAGAAGCATACTCAAATTTAACCAAAGATTCTGTGGTAGCATCAGTAACACCATTATCGGCATCATGACCATACCATAAATTACTGTTATTTTTCCCTTTAATCAAAAACATTTCAGATCGAAAACGTCCCCGAATTGAGCTACCCTGTATAATGCCCGTTTGAGTGAATTGATCTCGAAAAATTAGGTTTAAGTTACCGCTTTCTTCTCCTGCGGTTGCGCCAACGTGAACAGGTGCAAGGGTTTCGATGATACCGTAAGCCTTTTTATACATTTTTAATTAACTCCATTAATTTCTAAAGGTAAACATAAACTACTACCTAATCGTTTCAGAGGGTAGCCTTCATTGGGAAACCAGTCATCTTGCCATTCCCACCATGATTTATTTAAGGATTCAGATAACACATATACACTACCAGCACTGACTCCATAACGACCTCTGCCCATACTACCAGCTGATCGATAACGATAAGGTATTGGTTTATCCGTTAGTATCTTATCAATGGTAGGAAAAGAAGAATCTTGAGGATAACGGTGAGATAGTCGATTTGAACCCCATACTGCCGAAGTAATCAAAGCAAAAGTTTTATTAATCGGTTGCTGTAATAGATTAAGGATTGGATTATTGTCATTGATAGGAATAGTATTAATTTCCACTAGGTGATTTTCACCGCCGAAACGATACCAACCATCAGGCAATTCATGGGTAGAAAGATAAATCAAACAAGCATCATCATCCATCTGCACAGCGTTTTCTAAAAATAAACCATCTTCGGTGACAGTATGACGTTCATCTTTTTTCATTTTCGGGTGTAACATCGGGACAAATTTCCAAGGGCTTTTTTCAACAACTTTATTATCTTTTATTTGATTAGCTGATTGATTCCATGAGTTAATTTTTACCCAACTATATTGGGGAGTTAAATCAGAGTTTTTTCTAACCCATTTATCCTCTTTAATTTGCCATTCATCAGTTTTTTCTTCATCAATAATTTTAGTCCAAGGAATCGGTACATAAAAAAATTGTGGTGAATTTTCCTTTGCCCAAAATGCTCCTGCTATGTGTAAATTTGTCTTTAATTCTTCATGTCTAGCTCCCCCATTACTTTTATTTTCACTAAAGAATAAACCTGATAAAGTAGCAGAATCAGGAGGAAATTTTGCCCTTGATCTACCTACCAAATTTTCAGGGGATAAAAACCCTCCAGCACTACCGTATAAAAACCCTAAAGGTTGTATTTTGATCAAATATTTAAACATAACATTTATGGTAAAAATTTTAGAAAAACTAGATTGATTAGAAGGAAAATAATAGCTAATAATTTAAAGGCTAATTGATTATTTATTATTAATATTTAATCCCATAATGCTTAATAAAATCATGGTATTAGAAATAAAGAATCCTGTACCTTCTCCTACTAAATTAATTCGATGATGTAAAGCTAAATTATGATCTTTTTTTACATTATGAGTATAATCTAATTGCCTCCAGTCTCTCAGAATCCACCAACCTAAGTAAACTGAAACACTTACATTAACTAAAATTGATAATATATAAATTAAATTAAATATTTGCCTCATATATTTTTAGTAAAATTCAATAATTTTTTCATCTATATAGTTAACATTCGCTAGGTTTAGTGCTTTAACTCAAACTAAAAATTTATCCGCATAATTGCCAACCAACTTGAACTAAATCATTAGCCCATTGTTTAAAAGCTAAAGTATTATTATCTCCAATAACTTTATTTCTATTGGTAAAAATATCATCACCCTTATGATTAAAATAAATGTTTAATAAACTTTTCACTAAAAGATGATCATTCCCTAGTTTTTTTTCATCGAAACTAATGCCATGACGAGCTTTTAATTGAGCAAAATCATTGTAAATATGCCCCCAATTTTGTTTCTTATCTCTATCTTTATATTCTTGTAAAATACCTAAATTATCCCAAGGAGTTGTCCATTCAATATATTGTCCACTATTAAATACAATCCGAATGGTAATTCTATCTCTACCTTTAGTTTTAGCCACTTTTTCCGCTTCTCGACAATGTTGTAAAACATCCCTTTGAGGTACACTACCAGTAACCCACACAAAACCCACACTTAAACTAATATTTTGTCCATGTTTTTCCCATTGTTTCTTGAGAGTTAATAACCATTGAAAAGCCTTTTTCTTAAGTTCTTCACTGCTATTAATAGTTGGTTTTTTACTATAAATAACACCTAAAAAATCATCTCCTCCTGCATAAATTATTCTCCCTAAATCTCTAGGAAAATCATTACTTAAATTTTCTCCCCATTGACGCATTGCTACACTAAATTGTTTTAGTTTTTCTGCACTATCAGTTTGTTGACTTAAGTCTTTAAGATGATTACCCACTTTGTCACCATCCCCATAAACCAACCAGTCCACTGTCCTGATATATTATTAATGGGGTCTGGTTTTCTAGTTAATTCGGTGAATTTTTCTACAAAAGGCATATCTTCTCTAGGAAATTTTTGAGGAATACCAGTATTAGGTAAAGTGATTAATCTTTTCACTAATTCAGGAATGCTTAATCTCTCATTTAAGTCTAAAACTTTTCCCTCATTTACTTCTTCACTACTGCCTTCTAAAACTGCTGATAATCTTTCATAAAATTGATCAATTTGTTGCTTTTCTCGTTGAGGATTTAAAGTTTTTGGGTTACGATTACCACTACCTAAACCATTCCATGCGATCGCATCTGTCCCAGTCAAACTAGAACTTTCTCCAATCCAGTTGATACCAACCCAATCACGGGATAATTTACGATTTTCTAAACTATCCATAGCAGAGATAATGGAGTCACCTTGTCCCCAAAAATATTCCCAAGTATGGGTAGCCCACATTTCCCAATTCCTATCCCAAGTATAAACATCTTTGACGTGGGTTTCAATCCATTGTTTACATTCCCAGAGAATTTTTTTCCATGAGTTAAATAAAGTTTGTTTCACCAAATCTTGAGGAAAGTCACCATTAATTAAAATACGGTTGGGCATTCCCTTTGCTAAATTGGGTAATCCGGGAGAGATAATTGTAAAGTTTTGGTTTTTTGCTTCATCAATAATTTTCTTACTTAAATAGGAAAGAATCAATGATGCACCGTATAAATCACGCAATTTACGGGATTTTTCAATAAATCCTTGTACGGGTGAAAAGGTAATTGCTGTATAAATCACCATATTGGTTTATTCCTTTGCTTCACTATCATTAACTTATCCTATTTATTTTTCTATATTTGTTTTTTGAAGCGAATAACAAGAAAATTAATATTTGTTTATGGAAATCATCTATTTATTTTCATATCTTTATAAAATGTAACTTTTATTAATCAAAAAATAGCTATATCGATGTTCGCATGAGATGAAAGACAAACCAATTAATTTAGTTTAAATTAGTGATTATTGGTGATGAAAGTATCGGTTTCCCGTCGTTAATCCGTTAATGGTTTATTATGCTTATGCTAGGGCTTGTCATCATTTAGCTGTCAAAACTTTAGATTATCAATATTTTCGCCTATTTTAAATTGTCAAAGATAAAAGACTGAAACTCTTATCCAATTTAATTGATGACACGCCCTAGAGCAAATCTATCAATTTTTTGTGTTTATCCGAGATTTTGCAGAGTTTATCATATCTATTTTTACTTTCATCTGTAATCTTCCTGTAATCGTAGAATATATCTTACAGAGTTTTATCTTTATCTACATAACTTTGGAAGAATTTTTGGTGTTTATTAATGAGGGATTAACCACGATAGGCGGTTTCTTCGATGTATTTTTGGAAATTTTAATGTGGTTACTAGGTATTTTTGCACTTGCTTAATATTTAGTTACGAGAATCTTAAAGCTCACAGAAAATCATTAAATTTTGAGGAAAAAATTATGTTAATTTCTTGGAAAGGAAGTTTAATTAAGAGTGTTGCGATCGCTTTTATTAACGGTTTAATTACTCTCATTCTTTTATTGATTGCACCTCTGGGATTAGCAGTGGTTGTTATTAACACTATTGCTATTTTTATTTCTACTTTAGCTGTCACAATGGCTTTTGATTTAATTACATTATGGCTATTAAAATCACCCACTAATAATTTTTTAGATTATCCTTATCAAAGTTCAAAAATAGGTACTATTAAACCTCGTAAAAATATTAATTTGAATATCAAAAATTATGAGGATGAATGAATACTCTTTATCTTTCTGCACAAGGTTGTTATCTCTGTTTAGAAAAAGATTTACTTATTGTAAAAAAAAATAATCAGGTTTTAAATAAGGTACAATTACCCTTAATAGAACAAGTATTAATTTTTGGGAAATCTCAGATAACCACCCAAGCTATTAGAGCTTGTTTATGGCGTAATATTCCTATTGTCTATCTTTCTCGTATGGGTTATTGTTATGGTCGTATCATTGCCATTGAAAGGGGTTATCGTCAACTATCCCGTTATCAACAACAACTAACTTTTACTGATAAATTAATCACGGCAAGAACTATTATTAAAGGTAAATTAATCAATCAAAAAGTTATCTTACAACGGCGACAAAAAAGTAACGACAATCTTGATTTTAGTCAATGTTTTAATATACTGAATTATCTCATAGATAAAATTAATTCTGCTGAAAATATAGAGAAAATAATGGGTTATGAAGGAGCAGGAGCAAGTGCTTATTTTTCCGTATTTGGACAGTGTATTAATAACCCTAACTTTATTTTTTATGCGCGTAGTCGTCGCCCCCCCGGTAATGCTGTTAATGCTCTACTCAGTTTCGGTTATCAGATTTTGTGGAATCATTTATTAAGTTTAATTGAATTACAAAATTTAGATCCTTATTATGGTTGTTTACATCAAAATAATCCTAGTCATGCTACCTTAGCATCAGATTTAATAGAGGAATTTCGATCGCCCTTAATTGATTCTTTGGTACTTTATATTATCAATAGAAACTTAATTCATGGAGTAGATGATTTCACTTATAAAAATGGAGGTTGTTACCTGAATAATAATGGTAGAAAAAAGTTTTTAAGTAGTTTTTTGCAAAGAATGGAAGAATTAATCGATACAGGAAAAGAACAAAAACAACCTCGTTGGGATTTATTAGTCAGACAGGTAAAACGTTATAAAGATTTTGTTTATAATCCTATCCTTGGTTATCAACCTTATCAAATTCGCTAATGTTATTTTATCTAGTAGCTTATGATATTCCTGATGATAAACGACGAAAAAAAATTGCAGATATTTTAACGGGATATGGCTCAAGGGTACAGTATAGTGTTTTTGAATGTGTATTAAATGTAAAGCAATATAAAGAATTGAGAATAAGATTAAAAAAAGTTTTTAAGGAGGAGGAAGACAATTTGAGATTTTATCCCATTTCCCATCATACTCTTAAACAGGTGGAGATATGGGGACAAGGTTCGCAACTCACAAATCCGCCTAAATCAACCATTATATGACTGCGACCCTCAACCAAAATGACCTCAAATCCAGTAAACTCGTCCTGAGCCTCGACAATAGACAGAGCAAGGGTTTTAACTATGTATTTTATGATAAAGAAAAAGCAATCTTGGATATTTTTTGATGAGCTTCGCAAACGCTTCCTAGACATTAGACGGGGTAAGGGGTTACAATGGGGGGGTCGCTATCCTTCGGGGTAGTGGAATTAATGGAAACAGTAAAAGAATGCTAAAGCTCCCCAAGGAGGTAACATGTCGCTATCCTTCGGGGTAGTGGAATTAATGGAAACTTCCAAGCCAATATAAAACTTAGGATTTTTTGTGAAGTCGCTATCCTTCGGGGTAGTGGAATTAATGGAAACTTATTTTTTACTTCAATTTTAGGTTGTTTAGTTTTGTAGTGTCGCTATCCTTCGGGGTAGTGGAATTAATGGAAACTCTGTTCTTTCTTTCTTCGGCTTCTTTCTTCTCTTTGTCGCTATCCTTCGGGGTAGTGGAATTAATGGAAACATAAATGCCCCAAGAATTAAACCAGCGTAAATAATCCTCAAAAATCAATTTGAGTAATGTTTAAATCAATTATTATTATTATAATTTCCTATCTTATATCTCCGATCTCCTATCTCATCTCTTCTACCCTCACCGAAAATTTTATAGTTCACGAAGGTATGATTAATATATATTAGGGATTGAAATAAGCTACTTTGAGTTTTATACTTACCACATCAGAGTATAAAAAATAAGATATGCACAATAAAAAAACCTTAGCTCAAATTATTTTTATTTACTGTTTATTAACTATCATTGCCCTTTTAATGTTATTTCCATTACTATGGTTAGTAAGCACTTCTTTTAAATCGCCAACAGAGGATATTTTTTCTTTTCCTCCTCAATTTATTCCCGAAAAATTTACTTTTGAAAACTTTATTCTCCTCTGGAATAATTATCCTTTTGGGCGTTATTTAATCAATAGCAGTATCACTGCCGTGTTAACAGTTATTTTAAATTTATTATTTTGCTCTCTGGCAGCTTATCCTTTAGCTAGACTTAATTTTAAAGGAAAAGATTTCATTTTTGCCTTAGTAATTGCTACAATTATGATCCCTTTTCAAATAGTAATGATTCCCTTATATATTTTTGCCGTACAATTCGGATTAAGAAACAATTATTTAGGGATAATTTTACCTAATTTAGCCTCAGCATTTGGTATCTTCTTATTAAGACAAGCCTTTCAAGGTGTGCCCAAAGAATTAGAAGAAGCCTCTCGTATCGATGGTTGTAGCGAAATCGGTATTTGGTGGCATATTATGTTACCAGCAGTAAAACCAGCTATTATTACCCTAGCAATTTTTGTCTTTATTGGTGCATGGAGTGACTTTCTCTGGCCTTTAATAGTGTTAGATCGTCCAGAATATTATACACTACCTTTAGGAGTAGCAGAGTTAGCTAGTTCTTTAGATTTAAATTGGCGTTTTATTGCTGCTGGATCTGTTATTTCCATCGCTCCTGTTTTATTATTATTCTTATTGCTACAACGATACATTATCCCCAGCGATGCTAGTAGTGGGGTTAAAGGATAAATGCACAATAAACCATGAAGAATGTAAAATAAAAAAGTACTTAAGACATTTTCAAATTCTTGTTTTAAGTAGTTTAAAAGAAACAAATTAATTGTTTATTAACAACGTTATTTTATTAAATGAAAAATACGATAAAAAAGTCTGATTTTGTTCTAATTCCCTACATGAAAAGTAACGACTTACGGGCTATTTATCAAATCTTAAATACCGTTATTCCTTATCTTTTTCTGTGGTTTTTAGCCTTTAAAGTTGCACCTATTTCTTATGGATTACTCCCTCCCATAATGATTTTAATAGTACTATTTTCCCTCCGTTGTTTTTCCTTAATGCACGACTGTGGACATTATTCACTATTTACATCAAAAAAGATTAATCGAATTTTCGGTTTTCTCTTAGGAATTATTAATGCAATGCCTCAATATTCATGGTCAAGAGATCATGCTTACCATCATAAAACAAATGGTGATTGGGAACGCTATCGAGGTGTAGCTGACTTTCTTTCTACCCAAGAATTTGCTAACCTTACCTCACCTAATCAAAGGCTTTACGAAGTATTAAGACACCCATTAATGGCTATTCCAGGGGGTTTCTTTTACCTTGGGATTAAGCCAAGACTTGCTTTAATTATTGGTATTTATGATTTCATTATGGATGTAATTACCACTTTGAAAAAAGATGCTAGTTTAAAATTATCAAAAATTATTTCACATCACCAGTCCAAACATTGGCAAAGTAAAGAAGAATTTTGGGATTTACTTTTAAATAATATTTTTGTAATTAGTATCTGGATTATTCTTAGTTACGTTATGGGTACAGGATTTTTCCTTACCCTTTATTCTATTACTTTGACTTTTTCCGCCGCAATTTTTATCAACATCTTTTTTGTGCAACATATTTTTGAAGACTCTTACGCCCATAAAACCAAAGGTTGGGATTACATTAAAGGTGCAATAGAAGGAAGTACTTATTTAGAATTACCGACTATTTTAAGATGGTTTACCGCCGACATCGGCTATCACAACATTCATCATCTTTCTGAAAAAATCCCCAATTATCATCTTGAAGCCTGTCATCATAAAAATATTCATCTTCTCTCGAAAGTAAAGACAATCCGTATTAAAGATATGTTAAATTGTTCTAAATTTATTTTGTGGGATTGTGATTCAAGTAAATTGGTTTCTATTGAGTCATTTCGTCAAAGTGTTTTATCAAACCATCAACCAAAAATGGAGAAATCTTTAGCTTAATTCCCCTTTCATCTTCTCGATAATTAATTTTATTCCTAAAGCCATTAAACCTACCGTCACCATCAAAAAAACAAAAGTTGCCATGGTGGTGACACCCATAATCAATGTTCTTACAGTTGCCGCAATTCTTATAGCCATTGGGTTATTAAACTTGATGGGCATGGTAGAATAAGTCATTACCACAGATTTTGTTAATAAATAAGCGGCGATGGCCAAACCACCCGAAATTGCACCTCCCGTAAAACAACGCAGGGGAGTTATTTTATCTTTATCTTCTTGAGTAACGGTAGCTGATTTTTCTTTAATCTTATTATCACTCATGGTCAAATATTAAAATTACTTTTCTACTTTATTATGACAGGGAAATAACCATTAACAATTCTTAAATTATCGATGTTTAACCTCTTATTTTTGATTACTATGAGAAGAAGAGTTAGTAAAAAGAAAATATTATGTATAATCGCCAACTTATTATTATATTAATAGCCACCATTAGCTTATTTTCAAATTTTTCTCCAGTAAAGGCACAAAATGAGTTACAAGAGGAAATATCAATCACAGGAGACTCTTTACAAGGAATTGATTCGAGAAGTGTTGATGAAAACTTAGAGCAAGATCAAGCCCCTAAATTAAATGTCGTTTTAGAAAGAGATAATAAATCGGAAAGTAAATTTAGTACTGGCAATGAATTTATTGACTCTTTAATGAATAACTCTGCCACACAAAAACCATCAACTATTGAAGGATTAAACACTAACAAAGGGGATGTACCAACTACAGGAAGCGGTACAATTCCCCTAGTGAATTTTTAATAGACCTCTTGCAAAATAAAAAGTAAAATCTATTTTAGGATGGAAAACGTTAATTTCTTAACTCATTACTCATTACCTATTACTCATTACTCCACTTCTGCAAGAAGTCTAATTCCTCATTCCTCATTGTTTTTTTATGGCGCTAAAGCGTTACCTCTTAAGAGGCTACCGATGGTTTTAGCGGTAATTTTCATTTGTACTAAAGGATTAGCAGGTACAACTGTTTTATATAAGTAGCTATCAAAAGTGATTTTTTGGACATCAATATCCGCACACATTTCCACAAAGGCTTCTCTAGTAGCATCACTGCGATAGAAAACTCTTTGTAAAATATCTAATACTAGATAAGTTGTACCGTATTGTTTATCCCAACGTTTGAGGTAGGTTTTTAAATCTGCTTCAGTGGGGACTTTTTGTCCATTATTACTGGTTTCGACAATAACTTCTGCGCACATTCTCGCCGATTTAGCCGCAAAATAAATACCTTCTCCTGAAGACTTGGTAACAGTACCAGCCGCATCACCTACTAACGCAACTCTACCTACTACACGACGAGGGCGAGGATGTTCGGGGATGGGATGAGCTTCTACTTTGATGATTTCGCCACCTTCAAGGCGTTTTGCCGCCCGTTGACGTATCCCAGCTTGTAAATCCTTAATGATGGCTTTATTGACTTTCATTGTACCAGTACCCACGGCAACGTGATCGTATTTAGGGAATACCCAAGCATAAAAATCAGGAGAGACATCATTACCTACATACATCTCTGCCAAGTCTTCATAGTATGCCATTTTATCTTCAGGCAATCTAATTCTTTCTTGGAAAGCGATGGCATAATTATAATCCCCAGCGTCAATAGCTTTAGCAATACGAGAGTTAGCACCATCAGCACCAATCACCAAATCCACTTTTAAAGTTTTCATTTCCCCTTGAGCCGTACCATTAGAATGATCAGCATAGTGAAGGGTATAAGCCTCTTTATCGGTGTTAGGAATGTCTAATTGATAGACTGTACCGTTAATTAAATTAGCACCTAATTTAGCGGCACGTTCACGCAAAAAGCCGTCTAAAACTTCTCGACGACACATACCAATATATTCACCGTCTTTGAGGGTTTGTCCGATATTGACTTCAATATTTGAGGGTGAAATCATTTTCATTTTACGCACCTGACGATCAATAATTTCGGGAGGTAAATCAAATTCCTTCACCATACAAAGAGGAATTGCACCCCCGCAAGGTTTAGCGTTATCTAATTTTCTCTCAAAAATATAAGTTTCAATTCCCGATGAAGCTAAAACTTCTGCTGCAGAAGAACCAGCTGGACCTCCACCTACTACTGCTACCCTAATTGTCACCGTTGTTTCTCCTAAAAAATCTTTTAATCTAGTTATTGATTATAAATTGCATCTACACAAAAATTTAAGCTAAAACCGACATTGATTATTATTTTTTTTCGGTTTTGCAACAGTCCTTAACAAAGTTAGTAATATTTCTTTACAAGTACAAAGAGTGCATAGAGGGGGAAAGGGCAAGGAGTAAAGGGATTAAACCTGAAACCTGAAACTTGAAACCTGAAACCTGAAACCTGACACCCGAAACCGAAAAACTCTTTAACAATGAGTACGTTAAGACAACATCATAAAGGAAAGAAATAATCAGGGAAATGAGAAATAGTGATAAGATGATCGTGTTAATTCTTCATTGTTCATTGTTTTTAACCCCATTGATAGGATGACAAAACCTTTATTTTGCATTTGGAATAACCAGTCCGTTGAATTAAAGAAAAACAACCGACAATTAGCAATTCAAAATCTCGATTTAATCACAGACAAAGTCATTCCTATTTTTGATGAAGCGACTCAAACAGTAACTAATTGTTTAGGTATTCCTGTGTGTTGTTTAGGAATATTAATAAAGGAAGAATATCAGATTAAATCTGCTTCTGGTTTATCCAATTTAGGGTTAATGAATGAATTAGCAAAAACAAGAAAAATTCCTGGGGAAAATAGTTTTGCCATTAATATAATTGATAGTGGTAATTATTTAATTATTGAAAATACTTTAATCGATCCTTTTTTTTCTAAAAGTATTCTTAGTCAACATTATGGCGTTGTTTCTTATTTAGGTGTTCCTTTATTTATTTCTAATGGTTTATGTATCGGATGTTTAGAAGTAATTGATACTAAACTTAGGCAATTTTCCATCGCAGAAATTAATTTTCTGATGATTACTGCTCGTTGGTGTATGGCAGAATATGAACGCAATGAATTAATCAGGAAAAATACTGTCAATACTGTTCAAAAAAATAACCAAAATATTATTAAAAATAATCAGGATAATATTTATCATAATCAAAGAATAAATCCTCACAAAAATAGTTTATTAGATTCAGAAGAATACATCAGACAATTAAGTTTTCAATTATTAAATAAGTTGGCACAAAAATTATCAATTCCTTTAACTTCTGTCATCGGAATGTCTAGTGTATTAAAGCAAGAAATCTATGGGAAACTTAATCCGAAACAACTCGAATATTTACAAATTATTCATAATAGCGGACAGGAAATGATTACTTTGGTAGATGAAATTACTAAATTATTTCACCTTAAAACTGAAGTTCATCTCAAATTTACTCCCGTTGATTTAGAAGATTTAGGTAAACAAGTTCTTAAAAGTTTAGAAACCATTGCCAGTAGTAAAGAACATACTTTAAGATTATCTATCGAACCGGGTGAAAAAGTTTGGAATTTAGATCGAGAAAAAGTCAAGAAAACTTTATATTATCTCCTTATTACCATCATTGAAGGTTCAAGGGCAGGAGGAGAAATACAAGTACATATATCTGCTCGATCTTTAAACGGTGCTGTGCGATCGCAAATGTTAAAAATTAACTGTTGGGTTAGTCATCCTTGGTTAGGAGACGGTATTTCTTTTGAGAAAATCAACTCCTATCAAGAAGCCTTAAAATTAAACAAAGAAGTAACTAATGTAGTTAAAGCCTTAGAAACTTCTAGTTTAGATATTGCCGAGCAAAATAATTATGATTATGATTTAATTAGTTTATTATTTAGTGCTTATTTAGCTAATCTGCAAAAAGGTAATATATCTTTACTAGGTTCAGCAGAATCAGTATATCGTTTTGTGGTTTCTATACCTATTTTTGGTGTGAGGAATTAGGTGTTATATCTGCTATCCATACAGAAACAGAACCACCTTGACAAGAAAAATTACCCCAACCATTGTCATCAGTAATGACAGGTTCTTTGATATGTTCAGTAATATCAATATATTTACAGTTGGCTTGTCCAATTTCCATAAATTTAGTACCTTCTTCACTATTACTTAAAATAACAGCTATACCCTCTGGATGTTCTTCATCCCCTAACCTTGTCCAACCAATAGTATTAGGGTGATCAAAATAATCATATTGATGTCCATAGCCGTAAGTTTGACGTACAAACAAAAATTTATCCAGTAACCATTGATGACTATCTAGCCAAATTTCATATTCTTCACCATCATCCCCTATATCTTTATAATTAGCACCGTAATAATCGGCATAAAAAATGCAAGGATAACCGTCAGTTCTCAATAAAATTAAAGCATAAGCTAGAGGTTTAAACCAACTTTCAACGATAGATTCTAAGGCTTGTAATGGCTGAGAGTCATGATTATCAACTAAAGTAACGGCTAAACTCGGTTGCTCTTTTACTAAAGTATTATCGAATATTTGTCGCAAATCATAGTTATTACCTTGTTTACTAGCAACAGAGAAATTATAGTGTAAAGGAGCATCAAATAAAGCTACATGACCTCCTGTAGCTTCAATAAAATAATGTAAAGCGTCAACTTCATAAGACCAATATTCTCCCACCGCAAATAGATCTCGCCCTGCATGACAACGAGCGTGTTTTAACCACTCAGCAAAAAAACCAGCTCGAACGTGTTTCACTGCATCAAAGCGAAAACCATCAACTCCTGTGGTGTCTAAATACCACTGAGCCCAATATTTTAATTCTTGTTGTACTTCAGAGTTTCTTAAATCAAGGTCACAACCCATGAGATAATCAAAATTGCCCTTTTCTGAATCTACGGCAGGATCAAAAGATTTACCTTCAAATAAATAAATCGCATTTTCATTTTCATCATAAGCGTTATAATCCACCGCATCGAAATGCCACCAATGCCACTCTAAACTAGAATATTGCCCTTTACGTTGGGGAAAAGTAAAATGTGTCCATGCTTTAATCTTTTTTTGTTCTCCCATAGCTTGAAGGCGATCGTCAGGATTAAAAGGAGTTGCACTAAATTCTTCTGCTTCATCTCCGCCTAATTTATGGTTAAAAACTACATCCGCATAAATTTCAATGCCCATAGATTGAGCTTTTTTAATGGCTTTGATATATTCTTCTTTCGTACCGTATTTAGTTCTAATTGAACCTTTTTGGTCAAATTCTCCCAAATCAAAAAGATCATAAACACCGTAACCAACATCTAAACCGCCTACGCTACCTTTATAAGCAGGAGGTAGCCAAAGAGCAGTAATACCCACATTTGCTAAATCTTGAGCCTTGTCTTCTAGTTCTTTCCATAAAGTTCCATCCGCAGGGTTGTACCAATGAAAAAACTGCATCATTACGCCATTTGTCATACAAGTTACCCCAATAATAGCTAAATTGTAGCAATTTTTAGCAAATCCTTAAAAAATCAGGAGTTATCTTAGAAAATCCTTACATTTCAATCCTTAATAAGTATTACTCAGATCTTGCACCTCGTTAAAAATTAACTGGTGAAGTTAGGGCAAAGGGCAAGGGGCAAAGGGCAAAGGGATTAAAATTGACTCAAACTATACTAAAATTGATTTTTTGACTTTTGCTTATTAAGTATTTTTGATCTGATGCAAGATCTCAGTATTAATAACTCACTTTTCCCACGTCATTTTGTATTGTAATATCTCATGGGATACTTAACTTAACCAACTGTTAAAATCTGAGTGTAACATAAATCTCAAATAGGACTGTTATATAATTATTAAGGTTAATTACTGAAAATTAATTTTTAAAATGAAGACAAAATTTAATAAAATCTGGCAATGGTTAGGTTTTACTTTTCTGACTATCGCTTTCATTATCACAACTCATAATGTCGCTTTTGCGGATGTTTCTCCCAGTTATCAAGATTTAAAATATTCTCCATTACCTGAAATTCAATTACCTGAATATAACCGTTATGAACTTAGTAATGGTATGGTAGTTTATTTAGTGCAAGATAATCGATTACCTTTAATTAGTGGCACTGCAATAATACGAACAGGATCACGATTTGAACCTTTTTCTCAAGTAGGTTTAGGAGATTTGACAGGAGATTTAATCCGTCTTGGAGGTACTAAAAATCACACTCCCGAACAATTGAATTATATTTTAGAACAAAAAGCAGCGGCCATCGAAACTTCTATTGATACGACTTCAGGTAGTGCTAGTTTTTCCTCTCTTAGTTATGATTTAGATACGGTTTTTCCTCTGTTTGCCGAAGTTTTACAAAATCCTGTTTTTGAGGAGCAACAATTTAATTTACAACAAAGTAAATATAAAGCCGCCATCGCCAGAAGAAATGATAATCCTTCTCAAATAGCCAGTCGAGAATTTGCTAAACTAATTTATGGTGAAAATAGTCCTTATAGTAGTGACGTTGAGTATAAAACTTTAGATAATATTAGCCGTGAAGACGTAGTTAAATTTTATAGTAATTATGTACGTCCTGAAAATATTATTTTAGGTATTGTGGGAGATTTTGAAAGGGCAAAAATGAAATCATTGATTGAAAAAACTTTTGGAGATTGGCAAGTAAAAACACCATCCCCTAAGTTAGAAATTGCTACACCTTCACAAGACAAAAATAACGGAATTTACATCGTCAATCAACCACAATTAACCCAAAGTAATATTTTATTAGGACATTTAGGCGGAAAATTAGATGATCCCAATTATGGCACATTGAGTGTTATTAACGGCATTTTAAACGGCTTTGGAGGAAGATTATATAATGAAATTCGCTCAACTCAAGGATTAGCTTATTCAGTGTATGGTGTCTGGAAAGGAAATTATGATTATGAAGGTATGTTTGTAGCTGGAGGACAGACTAAAAGTGAAACTACCTCGCAGTTTATTCGATCAATGATAGCTGAAATTGAGAATTTACGAACTCAACCCGTGACTCAAAAAGAATTAGATTATGCTAAAGACTCTATTTTAAATTCTTTTGTCTTTCAATTTCAAAATCCTTCTCAAATTCTCTCTCGTTTGATGACTTATGAATATTATAATTATCCCCGTAATTTTATTTTTGACTATCAAAAAGCGGTTAAAAATACTACGGTAGAAGATGTTTTAAGAGTGGCAAAACAATATTTACAGCCTGAAAAGATAGTAACTTTAGTAGTAGGAAATGAAGAAGCTATCAAACAAGATTTAGGGAATCTTCAACAAAAAATTATTTCTGTGGATATTACTATTCCTGAATCTTCTAATTAGCGGATTATCAACTCCTTGAAAGCTGTACAATATTAAAATTAATTAATCCTATTTATTCTCAAATTTAACAAAAAATTATGTGGCGTAAAATTCCATTAGCATTAGTTGGTTTAACCATCGGTTCAATTTTAACAGTCATCGGATTTATTGCCTATGGCATTGGTAATTCTACCTTAAACTTAGCTGGTTTTTTCTATGGCATACCTTTATTATTAGGTGGATTAGCTTTAAAAGCTGCAGAATTAAAACCAATTCCTTTTGCGCAAGAAACAACTCCCGAAGTGGTGGTTTTAAGAAAAGAAAAGGCTACGGATACTCAAAATCAATTGCGCAATGATGTAACTCGTTATCGCTATGGACAAGAAGCACATTTAGATGAAGCCTTACAACGTCTAGGATTAAGTCCAGCAGATGACCAAAGACCAATTTTAACTAAAATAAAAGAAGATAACATTAACGGTAATTATGCCTTAATTTTATTTTTTGATTCTCCCTTAATTAGTTTTGACATTTGGCAGGAAAAACAGGAAAAAATTACTAAGTTTTTTGGTCCAAATATCACCGCAGAAGTTGCTAAAAATAATGATAGTGAAATTCAATTATCTTTAATTACTGTTTAAAAATTAAGATATTTAGGTAATAAGAAAAAGAAGTATTCCCAGATTATTACCTAACTTGAAAATATAACTATTAATTAGCCAAAACGTCCGCTAACATATTGTTGAGTTGCTTCTTCCACAGGATTTTGAAATATATTTTCTGTGCGATCATATTCTACCAAATAACCTAGTTTACCGCTTCCTCCTTCGACACTTTTAGCATTAAAAAAAGCTGTATAATCAGATACTCGTGAGGCTTGTTGCATATTATGAGTCACAATAATAATGGTATAGTTACGTTTTAATTCATGGATAGATTCTTCTACTTTTAAAGTGGAAATAGGATCTAGCGCTGAACAAGGTTCATCCATTAAAATAACATCAGGTTGAATCGCAATAGTTCTAGCAATACATAAACGTTGTTGTTGTCCTCCTGATAATGCTAAACCACTTTGACGCAATTTATCTTTAACTTCATCCCATAAAGCAGATTTTCTCAAAGATGATTCTACTAAGTCGTCCATATTACCTTTATAACCGTTAATTCTTGCACCCCAAGCAATATTTTCATAGATTGATTTAGGAAACGGATTCGGTTTTTGAAACACCATACCAATATTAGTTCTTAGTTTAACAGGATCTACTTTCTCGCTATAAATATTTTTTCCTTGAAAAGTAATTCTACCTGAAATTTTTGCACTAGCAACTAAATCATTCATACGGTTAAAACATCGTAAAATCGTACTTTTTCCGCATCCAGAAGGACCAATAAAAGCAACGGCGTTATTTCTGGGTATATCCAAATTAACTCCAGCTACAGCTTTATGTGAACCATAATAAACGTCAACATTTTCTGCTTTTAATACGGGATTTTCGCTTAATTCTTGAGAAGATAAAGAACTCATAATAGTGATTTATTAGTCAATTTTAATTAATAGTTAAGATAGGTTTTTTCTACTAATAAGTTAGCCGTAAATTTTAGAGACTAATTATTAACATAATTTATATAAAAATACTATGTTTAGTATAATTGCTATTGAACCACTATTAAGTTAAGGAAAGATTAACAAATAATTATCAATGATTAATCATGATTTGATTCTCCTAAATATATTCCTAAAGATGAGGCTGTTCTAACCATGAAACCTTCAGGATCTACAGGGGAAGGACAGGTATTTTCTTGATGACACCATTTAATCATGGGCATAATTTGTTCAAGGGATTTACTTTCGACACAGCCATTTTGCCAAATTACGAGACGATTATATCTTTCTTCTTCTATGAGATGTAAGGCTTTAATACCGAAAACTGTAGCTAAAATGCGATCAAAAGAACTAGGAACGCCACATCGTTGTAAGTGTCCTAAAACTGTCGCACGAGTATCTATTTCGTCTAAACCTTGATACTCTTTATTTCCATTACTACAAAGATTATGACTGTATTCTCTAATTAAAGTCGCTAACGTTTCTGCAATATAAGTATCTTTTTGATTATTTAATCCGTGTACTCCTTCTGCTATGACTATTAAAGCAAATTTTCTGCGATCGCAACGTAATTTAGCGATATACTTACACATTCCTTCGATGGTTTTGGGTGTCAATTGAGGACATAATTCGGGGATAAGAATACAATCTGCACCTCCTGCGATACCAGAATGTAAGGCTAAGTGTCCAGCATCTCTACCCATAACTTGGACAACCATAATACGTTCATGACTAGCTGCGGTGAAAGTTAAATCATATAAGGCTTGAGTAACGGTATTACGAGCAGTATCAAAGCCTACAGAACGTTCAGTAAATGCTACATCATTATCAATGGTTTTGGGAATAACCACTAAATTCCAACCGCCTTTTTTGGCTAAATCATAAATAATATCCAAACTACCATCACCACCAATAGCAATTAAAGCATCCAATTCTAAACGCTTATAACCTTCAATAATATCTAAAGTTACATCTTCCTCCGCAGGATTTCCCCTACTAAGAGAACCTAACACACTACCACTCATGAATTGTAGTATATCTAAACCTTGTAAAACCCCAGGTACATCATAACCATGAGGTTGTAATTTAAGAGATTCAGGTTCAACTTTACCTTGGGCAACATCTATAAAACCATCAGTACCACGAGGAATACCAAAAATATCCCAATCTTTTAGATGTGCATATTTGACTACAGCTCTAATAATAGCGTTTAATCCAGGGCAATCTCCTCCGCTAGTTAAAATACCAATTTTTTTCTTTGTATTCATAGGGATAATAAATTAAGTTTAAAATAATAATATGTTAATCTCAAAAGGCAAAAACGAATAATTTTCCCTGAAGTTAAATCTTAAATTACTGATTACTTCTATCTCCTCTAAAATAATGAGAGAAAAAATAACTCATCATCAAAAAAGTTAATAATATTATTAGCCAATCTCCTTTAGCAACATAAAGAGTTTTCGTGTTTCGTCGATAAATTTTACCCACATGGGTTTGATATTGATGAAGTTGGGAAATCCATTTAGTATTACCATGAGGATCAATTATAGCTGAGTAACCTGTATTTGTGGCTTTTGCCATATATCTATCGGTTTCGATGGCGCGCATTACGTCTTGTGCATGGTGTTGAAAAGGCATGGCATCGCTATAATGAGCATTATTAGAAGCTGTAATAATAAATTCTCCTCCTTTTGAGGCTTGAAAACGAAAATTCTCTGCAAAGGCGGAATCATAACAAATACCAACAATTACTTTCCCTAACGTAGTATTTAAAATTTGATTTTTTTTCCCTGCAATTAAATGTGCATCTAAAGGAGAAAGTCGATCAATAAGATTACCTAAAATATTGCTAAAAGGGATATATTCTCCTAAGGGTACTAACTTAATTTTATCATATTTAGTAATAACAATACCTTCTTTATCAATGAAGAATAAACTATTAGTATAATTATTTTTTATTTGATCAAATGCCCCTAACCATAAGGGAATTTTTTGTTTAATAATTGTTTGATAAAAACTACTATTATTTTTTATATCATCATAAAATAAAGGTAACGCAGTTTCAGGTGTTAAAATAACGTCAACTTTTTGTTTAGCTAAGTCATTATATCCGTTTGTATAATTAATAATTGCTGTTTTTAAACCTGTATCATAAAGTTTAATTTCGTTGGGAATATTACCTTGAATAATACCTATGTTAATAACTTCTAAAGGATTATTACTAATTTTTATTTGATAATTTATATAACCTATACCGTGAGTTATGGTTAAAATGATGATGGCATTAGCAATTAAATTATATTTATCTTTATAAAAGTGTTGTTTATTATTAATAATTAAAATAATATTTTCAGCAAATAAGCCATTAATTAAAAGGATTAAAGCCGTAATGGTTGTTGTACCAGATATTTTTAATAGTTGTAAAATTGCTAAATTATAAGGGCTTTGAGTTAAAGATAAAGATGTCCACCATAAAGGGCTAAAACTCCAGATTTTTTCTAATAAACACCAAATTGTTACCCCTAAAAAGATTTTAATAAAAATAGGAGAAATCAATTTTAATTTTAATAAATTATGAGTAATAATATAGTGTAAAATATAACTCCAAATAGTAACTAAAATTGCTCCCCAAAAAGTAATCAATAACCAACAAAAAATTGCAATAATTAAACTATTTAACCATGATACCCCCATCCACGTCATCGGATGAATTCCTGTAATCCAAAATAAAGCTAAACCATGATAACCACAACCCCACAAAAAACCTGCTAATGTTGCCGTTAAAGTTGATTTTGATAAAGCTATCCATAAAGGAATTAAGGCTATCCATGCTAAAAACCATAGATTACTTGGTGCAACGGTTAAACCCATTAATAAACCACCTATTAACCCAAAAAATAAATATTTTATTGCTAATTTTTGAGAAATTTTAAACCATATTAAAGATAATTTTTGCACACAAATTAAAAGATTAAGAGATAATTAAATAAAATTAATTTCAGTTATATACCAATGGTAAAAAAAATCAATTATATCAAAACCATCGCAGATGATTAGACCTCTTGCAAAATAAAAAGTAAAATCTATTTTACGATGGAAAACGTTAATTTATTAACTCATTACTCATTACCCATTACTTATTACTCGTTACTTATTACTCATTACTCCACTTCTGCAAGAAGTCTATTACTTTTTGCCTTTTTGATTACGTTTTTTATCATAACGATATAAGACTGTTATATTAATTATATATTGACTTTATAGCCATTCCCGATAGATTAATTATGTTAGATAATCTCGATTTAACCATCTCTTTAGATAAAGAAACTTATCGCACAAAAATAGAAGACTTGATGCGAGAATTACGCTCACTACAAAATATTTGCTGGTTAGAAAAACTACCCATTGTCGTAGTATTAGAAGGATGGGCAGCGGCAGGAAAAGGGGGATTAGTTAAACAAATGACTAATTATATGGATCCTAGAGGTTTTATAGTACATCCGATCTTAGCTCCTTCGGAGGAAGAAAAAAAATATCCTTTTCTATGGCGTTTTTGGCAAAAGTTACCACCAAAAGGCAGTATCGGCATTTTTTATCATAGTTGGTACACTCACTTATTAGAAGATAGATTATTCGGAGTCTTAAACAATACAAAAGTACCGATAATTATGAGGGATATTAACGCCTTTGAAAATCAATTAATTGAAGATGGCGCTGTAGTTGCAAAATTTTGGCTTCATCTAAGTAAAAAAGAGTTACAAAATCGTCTCAAAGATTATGAAAAAGATGAATTTGAGTCTTGGAGAGTCAGAAAAGAAGATTGGCAACAAGCAAAAAACTATACACAGTATAAAACTTTAGCCGAAGAAATGCTTATTTATACCAGTAGTGGTTTTGCACCATGGGTATTAGTGGAAGCAGATTGTCAAAGATGGGCAAAATTTAAGGTTTTAACACAATTAGTTTCCACTATCAGAGAAGCCTTAGCTAAACGAGAAATTATCACTCAAACTCCTTCTTTACCCCCTCAAACCTCTTTATCTCCTACCGAAGCTGATTATCTCTCTCAAGTTGATTTAACCCTAAATTTACCCAAAGAAGAATATAAAGTTAAACTTAAACAATCTCAATTACACTTAAGAAAATTACAAAAAGACATTTTTGAAAAAAATATTGGTATTTTGATTTTATTTGAAGGTTGGGATGCCGCTGGAAAAGGTGGCGCTATTAAAAGAATTACTGATATTTTAGATCCTCGTAGCTATGAAGTCCATGCTTTTGCCGCCCCCACTAAAGAAGAGCATTTGTATCATTATTTATGGCGTTTTTGGCGACGGTTAACTCCTACAGGAAAAATAGGTATTTTTGATCGCTCTTGGTATGGTAGAGTTTTAGTGGAAAGAATTGAAAATTTTGCCACAGAAACCGAATGGAGACGTGCATATCGAGAAATTAATGAATTTGAAGCGGGGTTAGCTAGTTCTAATTATATCATTCTTAAATATTGGTTACATATTAGTCCTGAAGAACAACTGAAACGTTTTGAACTACGAAAGTTAGATCCCTATAAAAATTATAAATTAACCGATGAAGATTATCGTAATCGAGAAAAATGGAATTTATATGATGTAGCAATTAATCAAACCATAGCACGAACTAGCACTCCCCAAGCACCATGGACAATTGTACCGGGTAATGATAAATATTATGCAAGGCTAAATGTTTTAGAAACTCTCATTAATGCCATAAAATATAAACTAGGTAACTAATCATTCTCTATTTTATGATTTCCGATATGATCACTCTTACTGTTAACGGTGAATCTCAACATTGCCCTCCTAATCTCTCTTTACCTACTTTTTTGCAGTCTCTGGGTTTTAATCCTCGTTTGATTGCTTTAGAATATAATGGGGAAATTCTACATCGACAATACTGGAATACTACTTCGATCAAAAATGGCGATCGCCTAGAAGTAGTAACCATTGTCGGCGGTGGCTAAAAATCATTAATCAGCATCCTGGTTTACAGACATTATAATCCTCATGGGAGACAACGGCTTCAGGAGCAACAAAACTGCCATAATCTCGACAAATGAGGCGATAATTCCTAGTAACGGGAATACTAATAATAAATCGATCATGTCTAAGTCTTTTTCCCCTAAAATTGGTATAGCTAGTATGATTTTGGATGTTATGAATAATTTGTCTTGCTTTTAATACCACATTTCTAGGTAAACAACTCAAATCTATGGGATCATGAGAAAAAGTATCTTCCCAAGCATTTTTTTCTCTTCTTTTTTGTTCTCTTGTCATCTGGGTTTGTTCACATCTATGACAACTTTTCCCGTAGCCTGAATGACCACAATCAAATTTCTTCTTTTTTCTGGACATTTTCTTACCTGTATATTTTTTAAATATTGATTAGAGAATCAGTCAATAAAGCAAATAAACGATTCCTAATTTATCCAGAGTCTAAGAGTGAAGAGAAAATTTTGAATAGCGACAATTCATCATAATTTATCACTATAATTAGCTTTTTTCTTCAGGATGACAAAACATAGATTTAAGTTAAAATCTTCTTCCATAGAAAATAAGTTTTGTCTTAACCATAGAATAGTTATTAATATTATTTAAGATTTCATACGAATATTTCTTTTATTATCTTTGGTTTTTGATCTGTAGTTTTTATTGATTTCTTAAAATTGGTTAATTAAAATTAGTATATTAATGGGTAATAAAAAAAATGTATTTAGTCAGTTGAATAATAATAATAATTTCTGTTAGTTAACTTTAGAAGCCTAGATTTAAACTGGTAATTCGTCTTAAAGCCCTAATCTAACATTGATCCCCACAATATAAGGATACAAGATCTCTCTTAAAATCTACAAACTTTGTTGCAATTTATTAAGAAAATATCTTCATAAAACTTTAAAATACTCATAATTAATTTCAGTAGAGCAAAAAAAATTTTACTGATTTTCAGTTTTATTGTCTATTTTTTATTTGATTTTTGGAAATGTCAATATTGCGAAGAATCTTACAATTATTTCCCATCATAGTTTCTATAAATAAATTCTTCTTTGCCCATTTTAAAACAATCTTTAACAATAGCAGTTATATTTTCATTGACATCAAAAATTACTCTATTAACGCAATAATAATCATTTTTTAAATTAATTTTTGCACCAATGAAAAGTAATTGTTTTAAGTTATTTTTATGGCGATCGCATTTATGATGAGTCATTTTTATAAAAAAGCTACACCTAAATCTTTACAAATTTTCTTATTCAAATAATGTAAGATTTTCACCCCCAAACTTGGGGGGCTTTTAACAGTTAACAAAAAGTTACTTAAATCTTCTTAAACTTACTCATTTATTAAGCTATACTCTAGTAATGAGTAAATTATCTATTT
>Ga0100378_1000547_pt1 | contig 41490 bp, 35 predicted proteins | sample CryGeymeta201502_FD_81535 | JGI IMG/M metagenome (GOLD analysis project Ga0100378, IMG submission 81535) | Groundwater microbial communities from Crystal Geyser aquifers in Utah, USA - Crystal Geyser metaG 2015-02 | ecosystem: Environmental > Aquatic > Deep subsurface > Groundwater | place: USA... | reverse complement strand
ACAATCGAGCTATTCGAAGGCAACGGAAGCAACGCATTTAAAAAGCTCATTAAAAGCTTCGGGTGGTCGCCAAAGATTTTTTTAAAGACCACATCGGCCTTGGGGTCAAGATATCGTGACATACGTGTTTCTCTCTTGATGATGAGTTTACTTAAGATAGCTTATTTCATTTGCTGATGCGGCTTTATTCATGCATCAGCTGCTCAATATGCCTGCGGCAGGTCAATGGTTTGGCAAGAAATCCCATCCATTGTCGCGTACCACCGGTGCCTGTTATCAGCAACGTACCGTAGCGAAATAAACTACCAATAATCGATTGACGAATATCAATGCTTTCTATTTTTGTCAACGGAATATCAATGGTTTGGCGCACTAAAATACCGCTTCGTAAAATCACCTGCTTTTCTTTGATGGTCAGGGATGAAAACTGATAGGTCAACCACATTAATATTCCCCAAGCGAAAGAAATCAACACGGTCATGAGCCCTACTTCGCGAAACGAAGGAACTGAAAAGCTAAGCCATAACCCAAACAATAACAACACAGCCGGCCAAACAAATATAACCCAATGCAAACGAGCCTGATAGATCACACGTTGCTTGCTCATCATTCAATTCTCCAATTTTATGCTGCACCTGTGTATACTAAAGCATATTGAACACGAACAAACAAACATCATGCGAAAAATAACCCAATGCTTTAATACGCCGCTTGCTTCAATTTATAAGCAAGCATCGCAATTAGACGAGCTTACGCGTTTGGTTCAACGCCATCTTAAAAAAAATCATGCTGATGCTTCTGTGCCATGTACCGTCAGTCGTTTTACGAGCGGTTGCTTAGTCTTAGCAGTAGACGATCCTGTGTGGGCTGCACAGCTACGTTTTGAGCTACCCAACTTGCGCGATAAACTACGACAAGAAGGTTTGCATCAACTGACATCGATTCGTATTAACTTATTGCCAGCAACTCCAGCCGCCAAGCCACCTAAAAAGAAGCCTCGAGATGCTTATATTTCCAATAACGCCAAGCGCAATATTCATGAAAGTGCTGCGCATTGCAGCTACCCGCCGCTCAAAGAGGCGCTAGAGCGGCTGTGCAAACATCAGGCTTCGGCCAAGACTAAATCAGGTAAAGGATAATCTTTTGCCTCGGGGTAAACATATTCCCACGCGTCTTTTTGAGCCACCAAGGTACGTAAAAGTTTATTATTAAGCGCATGACCTGAGCGATAACCTTCAAAGGCTCCTATCAGACTCGAACCGAGCAAATATAAATCCCCGATCGCATCCAAAATTTTATGCTTAACAAACTCATCCTCAAAACGAAGACCATCGTCGTTTAAAATACGATAATCATCCACGACAATGGCATTATCAAGGCTCCCGCCTTTTGCTAAATTGGCTTCTCGAAGTTTTTCATAATCAGACAAAAAACCAAAGGTGCGTGCGCGGCATACTTCTTTCAGATAAGACGTGGCAGAGAGATCATACGCCGCAGTTTGAGGTTTATCGTTAAATACGGGGTGCTCAAAATCAATGGTGAACGAAACACGGTAGCCTTTGTGGGGTAAGAATTGGACATACTTGCCGTCCTCTTCAACACGCACGGGCTTTTTAATGCGAATAAAACGTTTAGATGCATTTTGCTCGCAAATACCTGCAGATTGAATCAAAAAAACAAAGGGTGCGGCACTTCCATCCATAATGGGCACTTCTGGCCCGTCGATGTCAACGTAGGCATTATCTATACCCAACCCAGCTAAGGCCGACATCAAATGTTCGACCGTCGCAACACGAACGCCGTTATGCTCAATGGATGTACAAAGTGTGGTATCACTAACGTGTTCATACGAGGCTGGAATTTCAGGAACCGGATCGAGATCGGTACGTCTAAACACAATGCCTGTATTAATGGGTGCGGGTCGCAGCGTCAGTAATATTTTATCCCCTGAGTGCAAACCAACGCCGGTAGCTTGAATAACCGCCTTTGGTGTTCTTTGTTTAATCACTGTGCTGCTCACCTTGTTGCTTCCCCTATAGGCTGACACATAAATCGGAATGATTCTAACAACAAACCATTGATTAGTCTAAGACTTTTAGGGGAGCACCTGCCCCTCAATAAAATATTACAATGTCATGACACCTAAATCAAGCTTCTTCATGCTCATGTCGCCTCAGAAAAGCCGGAATGTCCAAGTAATCCACATCTGGAGCTGGATCATTTTTCTTGGATGGCGCTGCCGATAACGTAGGGCTTACAACATGCTTACGCGCAACGGCTGGACGCTCTAATTGCTGATAGTCCAAGCTACCATCACGACGTCGGGCTTCAAATAGCGGTGCACGCTCAGGGATTTTGGCCACCTGCGGCGCACTTTTTTCTTCACGGCCTAAGCCCGTCACAATCACCGTGACACGCATCTCATCCGTCATATCTGGATCAATCACCGTGCCTACAACCACGGTTGCATCATCCGAAATAAACTCTTTAACAACATCACCGACTTCTTCAAACTCACCGATGGACATATCTAATCCGGCCGTAATATTCACTAAAATACCACGCGCTCCAGAAAAGTTAACGTCTTCAAGTAAAGGCGATGCAATCGCCGCTTCCGCTGCCTGACGTGCACGCTGTTCGCCACTAGCGCAGCCCGTACCCATCATCGCCATACCCATTTCAGACATCACGGTGCGAACATCGGCAAAATCGACATTGATTAAACCCGGGCGGGTAATTAAATCTGCAATGCCTTTCACCGCGCCAAGCAACACATTGTTGGCGGCTTTGAACGCATTCAGTAACGTAATGTTTTTGCCTAACACACTCAGTAATTTATTATTCGGAATCGTAATCAATGAATCAACGTGCTCTGCCAAACGACGCATACCTTCTTCAGCAGCCAGCGTACGTTGCTTACCTTCAAAAGAAAAAGGCTTCGTGACCACAGCTACGGTCAAAATACCTAAACTTTTTGCAACTTCAGCAAAAACGGGAGCTGCTCCAGTTCCTGTACCACCGCCCATGCCAGCAGTAATAAACACCATATCAGCACCTTGCAGCACTTCTTTGATGTATTCACGATCTTCTTCAGCCGCATCTTGACCAATTTGTGGATTAGCGCCGGCGCCCAACCCTTTAGTCAACTCATCGCCGAGCTGCATTTGAATTTCAGCTTTGGAATTACGGAGTGCTTGAGCATCGGTGTTCGCACAAATAAATTTAACCCCCTCGATACGCTCCGCTAACATATGCTCAACGGCATTTCCACCACCACCACCAACACCGACAACTTTGATGACAGCATTATCTTGCTGGCTACCCATTTGCTCACTCATGCCTTTCACCCCGTGCAAAAAATTTAAGTTTAGAAATTGCCTCTAAACCATTGTCTCATTTTCGTCCAAACGCCGCTTGCTGAATCACGTAGCGTATACCCATTATACCCAGCTTCGTGTTGTTGTTGAAACCCATGCAATAATAAGCCAACGCCTGTTGCCCAACTTGGATCCATCATGTCCTCGGATAAGCCCGTTAACTCAGGCACAAGGCCTTGTCGAACCGGCATTTCAAAACATATTTCAGCAAGATCAATCGCCCCATGCACATTCGAAGCGCCTCCAGTTATCACCATACCGGCCGCAATCAACTCATGAAAGCCACTGGCATGCAACTCATGTCGAACAAGCGCAAATAATTCTTCATAACGCGCAGACACCACTTCAGCTAAAGCTTGTGTTGAAATTTTTCGACCCGGCCGCTCATTCACACTGAGCACCTCGAGCATCAGGCCTGGATTTGCAAGTTCGGGCATCACACAACCGTGTTCAAGCTTCATGGCCTCAGCCGCTTTGGTCGGCGTTCTGAGCGCCATAGCAATATCATTGGTGACTTGGTCGCCGGCAATCGGAATGACCGCGGTTGCTTGAATTGCACCATGTGAAAAAACAGCCACATCGGTCGTGCCGCCACCAATATCAACTAAGCATACACCCAATTCTTTTTCATCATCCGTAAGCACCGCATGACTTGAGGCGAGCTGCTCTAGGCTAATATCATGAACTTCAAGCCCGCATCGCCGAATGCATTTAATAATATTTTGAGCAGCACTTACCGCTCCAGTCACAATATGCACCCGCGCTTCTAAGCGCACTCCGGCCATACCAATCGGCTCGCGGATATTACCTTGCCCATCAATAATAAATTCTTGCGGCAACACATGCAGAATTTTTTGATCGGCCGGAATGGGAACGGCTTTCGCCGCATCAAGCACACGCTCCACATCGGCACGCGACACCTCTTGATCGCGAATAGCAACAATCCCGTGCGAATTTAGACTTTTGATATGACTGCCCGCAATCCCGGTATACACCGAGTGGACTTCACACCCTGCCATTAACTCAGCTTCTTGTACCGCGCGCTGAATCGAATTAACCGTCGCCTCAATATCGACAACCGCACCACGTTTTAACCCATAGGATGGATGACGACCCGCTCCAATTACCTCAAGGGTACCCGCAGGTGTTACCTCGCCAATCAGCACAACAATTTTTGAAGTGCCTATATCGAGCGCCGTAATAATGTTTTTTTCTATTTTTTTAGCCATTATTTTCCCGTTTGTTGCTTCCATTGCACCGCCATCCCGCGTGCATAGCGTAAATCAACACTCGACAACAGTTCCGGTTTATCGCCAAAAACGGCCGGATAAGCTCGACAAAAGCGCTGTAAACGTCGCTCTAAATCCTGCTTTCCGAGGCGTAACGTCACACCATTGGTTAGCTCAAGCTCCCAGGCTTGATTATTACGCAACGCTAACGAGGCTATATTTAAGCCATACTTTAGCAATAGCTTACTCAATTTTTCATACGTTTGTAAGACTTCATGTTGTTGTTCTTTTGGACCATACAAATAAGTCCCCGAATATTCACCTTCCATGACCTTCCCCTGGTTAAATAAAATACCATCAGAGGTGATGTACGTATGGTTCCATACGGCCATCGGTTGGTGCTCATTCAACGTCACTTTGAGTATACCAGGCCATGATCGTCTGACATTTACGCTCTTACACCAATCAAGCGCAAGCAATTCTTTTTTTAATTGTTGTGTTGATAATAACAAAAAACTTTGCTTTAAATGAGGAGATAAAATCGCCTCGAGTGTTTCTCGCGTAATATGTTCATATGTTGCTTCAATTTGAACAGTTTGCACAGGAAAACGGGCTGCATCGGCAACACCCACATAAACCAAGCGTCCCGCCAATAAACAGGCGCAAACAATCAAGCACGCCAAACGTGTGGAAAACGGAAGTTGCCCTGCGCTAAACCAGCGCATGATCGCGTGCGCCGGAATAATCCGTCACAAGCTTTTCTCGACTACGCTGTCGCATCTTCGCCAAAGCGATCACCCTATCCAGTAAAGCTGAATAACCTAAACCACTCGCTTCCCATAATTTTGGAAACATACTGATCGATGTGAAACCTGGCATGGTGTTGATTTCATTGAAATAAATTTTATTTGTACCTTTTTGTACAAAAAAGTCAACACGAGCAAGCCCTCGGCATCGAAGCCGCATAAAAATTTCTGCTGCGGCCATTTGAACATGTTTTATCGCATCAGCATCAAGTTCAGCCGGAATACAACTTTTGTTATCGTTGGACTCCAGATATTTTGCAGCATACGAATAAAACCCATCGGCATGTTCTACTTTGATTTCACCAGGAAGCGTCACATCGGGTAAGCCTTCACATGCATCATGCTCTAACACACCGACCTCAATTTCACGACCCGCAATATATGCTTCGATGAGCACCGTTGTATCGTAACGCCGGGCATCACGCACCGCTGCCAATACTTGCTCCATCGAATCGGCACGATGAATACCCACGCTTGAACCTAGCGAACACGGTTTGACAAACACAGGCCAACCGAGCTCAGCTACCGCAGCTTCGCACCGACGGCTATCAAGCAGCGCTGACTCCGTGTACGGCAAACGATGATAAGGCACCGCATGAATGCCTTCTAAATGCCCCACCAGTTGCCGCGCAATGTCTTTATCCATACTGACGGCGGCAGATAAAACGTCACAGCCGACATAGGCAACACCGGTTAAATTTAATAAACCTTGTAACGCACCGTCTTCACAGAGTGGACCATGCATCACAGGAAACACAAGTTCAGCCTCAACCGCTAATTTGCCATTCACCATCAGGCTTGACAGGGGCTCAGCATCAGGCAGAGCAACAGGCAAAGCCGCCCGATGCTCACGTCGCAGCATATCTGTATTATTAATATAAAAGCAGCCCTGTTTATCCATACCTATAGCAATAACATCATACTTCCCTGCATCCAAAGCAGCCAAAACCGAAGCAGCGGACTGTAACGAGATTTCATGCTCGCCTGATGGGCCACCATACAGCAAGATTAATTTTAAACGCGCCATCAAATACCTCCAATCAATTGCACTTCACGAAGCAAGCTCATCCTATTACGCCTGTTTTTTCTACGAGATGTAGGGCGATTTGGCCAATATTGCCTGCACCTTGTAATAAAACCACATCACCTTCCTGCACAATTTGGTCTAAACGCGCACGCATACTTTCTTCGTTCACAAGCAAGACTTCACGGCCTTGACGTTCCTCCACGGCTTTCGCTAGAGCCGTACTATTGATCCCTTCCATCATCGGCTCACCTGCTGAATAAATATCAAATAACAACAGCGTATCGGCCAAACCAAGCACATCAACAAATTGTGAAAAAAGCGCTTTGGTTCGTGAATAACGATGCGGTTGGAAAACATGAATTAAACGTTTATCTGGCCACACGGCCCGAAACGCTTCAATCGTTGCACGAATCTCTTCGGGGTGATGCCCATAGTCATCGACCACTAAGGCTGTGCCGTGTGAGAATTCACGCTGACCTAATAGCTGAAAACGCCGCCCTACACCCTGAAAACAACGGAGGCCTTCGGCAATAGGCTGATCATGAACGCCAAGCTCTGTGGCAAGCGCAATAGCTGCCAGCGCATTCAAAACGTTATGGCGCCCTGGTAAATTTAAATCAATCGTCAAGGTCGGATGAGGCTCCGGTCGTGTCACCGTAAAGCGACTCAACAAACCTTCTTGTTTCCAATCCGCTGCGCGATACTCTGCATCTTCAGAAAAACCATACGTGAGCGTAGGGCGTTGAATGGATGATAAAATATGACGAACATTCGCATCATCAATACAAACTACGGCTAAACCATAAAACGGCAAATGATGTAAAAATTCAACAAACGTTTCACGTAATTGATTAAAATCACCGCCATACGTTTCCATATGATCAGCATCAATATTGGTCACCACCGCCATGGTCGGTTTCAAAAATAAAAACGACGCATCACTTTCGTCAGCTTCAGCAACTAAATAAGCCGAACCACCTAATTTTGCATTGCTACCAATGTTCGTTAACTTTCCGCCAATCACAAAACTCGGATCAAGCCCTCCTTCAGCGAGCAAACTACTCACCAAACTTGTGGTGGTCGTTTTTCCGTGGGTACCGGCAATCGCAATACCTTGACGAAAACGCATGAGCTCAGCCAACATCATGGCGCGAGGAATCACAGGAATACGTGCGGCACGCGCCGCAACGACTTCCGGATTATCTTCGTGAATAGCTGTTGAGCGCACCACCACATCAGCTCCCGCAATATTTTCAGCTTGATGTTGAATAAATACCGTAACACCTTGCTCTCGTAGATCGGCAACGGTACGGTTTTCATGCACATCAGATCCGGTGACATGGTACCCTTCGTTATGCAGAACTTCAGCAATACCGCACATACCGGTACCTGCAATGCCTACAAAATGAATGTGATCCACGTGCCCCATTCTTGGTAATGAGAATGTATTCGTATTATTCACAACACCCCCCCCTTAATTATCTAAACCCTAATGATTGCCAGCGTGTTTCATGATCAATACGTAACAAAAGCGCAAGCGCAATACAATTCACCACCAAGCTCGCGCCCCCATAACTTAAAAGCGGTAACGTTAAGCCTTTGGTCGGCAACAAACCTGCATTCACACCCATATTAATCACCGCCTGCATCCCAAGCCAAAATGTGATTCCGTACGCGGTATACGCTGAAAAAAAACGTTCTGCCTGATAAGATCGCAAGCCGATGAGCAAGCCTCTTGTAACCAGTATACTATACAAAATCAAAACTAGGAGCACACCCAACAAACCGAGTTCTTCTGCCAGTACAGCAAACATGAAGTCTGTGTGAGCCTCGGGCAAATAAAGCAGTTTCTGAACACTGCTACCTAACCCCGTACCCAACCAACCACCACGACCAAACGCGATAAGCGATTGCGTTAACTGATACCCACTATTAAATTGATCAGCCCAAGGATTTAAAAACGCCGTTAAGCGCGCCATACGATACGGAGATGACACCGCAAGCACGCCGAGCGACGCCACCATCAACAACACAAGCCCAGCATAATATCTTAACTTCACGCCGGACAAAAAAAGCATCACCATCACGGTCGTGCAAATAACAACCGTTGCTCCAAAATCGGGCTCAGACAAAAGCAATAACGCAATAAGACTCAGCAATCCGAGCGGTTTAATAAAATTCAATACGTCACTTTGCGCACGCTGCTGTTGGCGTACCAAATATCCCGCCAGGTACAAAATCATCGATAATTTTGCAATCTCTGAAACTTGAATTGAAACAGGTCCCAACGTCAGCCAGCGCCGACTACCATTCACCACCCGCCCAATACCCGGAATCAAAACAAGCACCAACATGACCAAGCAGATGAGTAAGAGCGGCGCACTCCATTTTTCCCAGATGCTGGTATCCATACGCATCACCAACATCCCCACCAAAAGTCCAAACACTAAATAACACACTTGGCGTACTAAAAAATGGAACGGCTGCTGATAATATTTAGATGAAATCATGACCGAACTCGAGGCAACCATTAATAACCCTAAAAATAATAAACCAATGATGGCCATCAAAAGCCACTTATCATACAGCGCTAACGGTTCACTCGCAGCGCGTGACCGTGCTGCATGACGGAGACCCACGCCCATCATAACGCGTGCACCAACGCTGTAAAAACCTCACCGCGATGATTAAAATTATCAAACATATCTAAGCTTGCGCATGCCGGTGATAAAAGCACGGTATCACCCGCTTTTGCGCATGCTTCGGCTTGTTTAACCGCATCCTCCAAGGACACAGCATGATGCACGACCTCGACCACATCCCCTAAGGCCTCGTCTAAAAGCTTGGCATCTTCTCCTATTAAAACTAAAGCACGCACATACTCAGAAACGGCTTCGCGAAGCGAATGAAAATCACCGCCTTTCCCCTGGCCTCCAGCAATCAACACAAGCTTGCCTGCTCCTGCGGGCTTCAAGCCTAAAATTGCCGACTCCGTTGCGCCAACATTGGTTCCTTTAGAATCATTAATCCAAAGCACGTCATGTAGCACACGAACGATTTGACACCGATGAGGCAGGCCTGAAAAATTTTTTAATACCGAAACACAAACATCCGTTGGGATCGCTAATACTTCAGCCAACGCAGAAGTCGCCAATGCGTTCATCCAGTTATGCCGGCCCTTCAGGCCTATTTCATCAACCGGCAAAACCAACGTATCACCTCGCGCAAGATAAAGCATCTGATTCGTAGCATGGCGACGCAATCCCCAGCTTTGTTGCGATACAGGTTCGTCGGAACCAAAACTCACCATCATGCTCTCAGCATCTAAATCAACCACATCAGGCTTGGTCGCAACATCATCACGATTAAACACACAGGCTTTAGCACCGTGATAAATCCGATGCTTAGCCGCTCGATAAGCTTCTAACGTATGATGTCTATCCAGATGATCGGGTGTAATATTTAATACAGTCGATGCCAGAGGTCGAAGCGCGCTGGTCAGCTCGAGCTGAAAGCTGGAAAGTTCGAGCACCCAAACATCATAAACATCAGGTTTGTCTAATAAAAAATCTAAAACCGGTGTGCCAATATTGCCAGCCACCGCAGTTTTCATCCCTGCGGCTTGCGCCATCTCACCCAACCAAGCAGTTACGGTCGATTTTCCGTTGGTTCCTGTAATCGCAACCATGGGGGCATCCACCTCGCGTGCAAGGCAATCGATATCACCTTCGATTGGAATCGCACGCACACGTGCCTCATGTATCAATGCAATATCCAACGAAACCCCAGGACTACACATGATTTTTGACACTTGAGCAAGTAAGCTTTGGGGGTATGTTTTTAAATAAAGCGGTGCGTCAGGGTAGGTCTTCCGAAACAACGCCTGAGCAGAAGGCGCTTCTCGCGTATCATAAACCGCAAAAGGTAATTTCTTATGATGCAAATAACGTGCAATCGACAGCCCCGTTTTACCAAGCCCTACAATCAACGTCATTTTTTGCATAATTACCTCAGTTTAAGGGTCGCCAAGCCGCATAATACAAAAATCACCGTGATGATCCAAAACCTAACAATCACTTTAGGCTCAGCCCAGCCTTTGAGTTCAAAATGATGATGCAACGGCGCCATCCTAAACATACGCTTGCCACCCGAGCATTTAAAATAAACCACTTGCAAGACAACCGACAGCGTTTCGAGCACAAACAATCCGCCCATAATCCCAAGCACTAACTCTTGGCGAATAATCACGGCTACAATACCCAACGCGGCACCAAGAGACAGTGAGCCGACATCTCCCATAAACACTTGTGCGGGATACGTATTATACCAAAGAAAACCGAGACCTGCCCCCACCATGGCTGAGCAAAAAATAGTCAATTCTTCGGTGTTCGGTACAAACGGTACCGATAAATAATGCGCATAAACCGCATTACTTGTAACATAAGCAAAAACACCTAACGCACCGGCAACCATCACGATAGGCATGGTTGCCAGACCATCTAAACCATCGGTTAAATTCACAGCATTGCTACTACCCACAATCACAAAATAACCAAATATTGGAAAAATTAAACCCAGCGGTACTAAGCAATCTTTAAAAAACGGTACCGTCAGTTGCGTATGAATCGGTAATTCTGCTTGAAAATACAAATACAGCACAGCAACCAACGCCACCAACGATTGCCAGATGATTTTTTTTCGAGCTGATAATCCATGACTATTTTTCAGCACCAGTTTTCGATAATCATCCACCCAACCAATCCAACCAAACCCAAGGGTTACAAACAGGGCAAGCCATAAGCTCGGTTGCGTTAAATCCCCCCAGAGCAAACTACTTAACGTCACTGAAAATAAGATTAAAACACCCCCCATGGTAGGCGTTCCTGCTTTAGACAAATGCGTTTTCGGGCCATCATCTCGAACGACCTGACCAACTTGAAGCTGTTTCAACCAACGAATCATCACCGGCCCGCAACAGAGCGCAATCACGAGGGCCGTCAACGCAGCTAAGATCGATCGGAACGTCAGATACTGAAACACACGCAGTGCGTGATAATGATTTTGAAATAACTGCGTCAACCAATAAAGCATTGTTTTTTATCCTAAATGAAGTAAACCCAATAAAAATAGCATCTCACGCAACGCCTTAATTACGCAACGAGTTGATTCACGATATTTTCCATCGCGCTCGAACGCGACCCCTTCACGAGCACCGTTGTACGTTCATCTAACAGCGGTAAGAGCGCATGGAGCAACGCTTCTTGTGTTTCAAAATGCTGCCCTTGCGCACCAAATGCATGCGTCGCAACCCGACTGTGTGTGCCACAGGTTAGCAATTTATCAAGACCGTCGGCTCGTGCAGCCTCCCCGGCTTGTTGATGATAAGCTTCTGAATGCTCGCCAAGCTCACCCATATCACCGAGCACTAAAATACGTTGTCCGGTACGCGCAGCAAGCACATGTATGCCGGCCAAAACCGAGCTTAAATTCGCGTTGTAGGTATCATCTAAAATCAACGCACCATGATGACCGGCACGTGACGTTAAGCGCCCAGGCACGCCCGTAAATCGCATCAAGCCATCAGCTATGTCATCATTTGAAATGCCCAGTGCATACGCGCAGGCCGCCGCCGCAAGTGCATTCAGTACATGATGCATGCCGGGAACGTTCAAAATAATACTTGCTTCACCTTGAGGTGTGACTAAATTAAATTTCGCGCCACCCGCCGGGCTTAATTCGATCGCTGCTGCATAAATGTCTACGTCCTGTCGTGTTGCCGAAAACCGTAGCATGTTTTTATCCGCAAGCACATCATCCCAGGCATGCGCATAAGCATCATCGGCATTAATCACCGCCGTGCCACCCGGAAGTAAATTTTGATGAATTTCGCCTTTTGCCCGAGCAATGCCTTCAATCGAACCAAAGCCCTCGATATGTGCACCTGAAATATTGTTAATCAGCGTCACATGGGGCTTGGCCATCGCCGAAGTGTACGCAATTTCTCCAGCATGATTCGCCCCTAATTCAAGTACGGCGTAGCGATGCGTGGCCTTCAGCTTCATAATACTGAGCGGCACACCTAAATGATTATTCCAATTTCCAGGTGTTGCAAACGAGGGCTTCGGCAAAATGGAGGCCAGCATTTCTTTCACCGTGGTTTTGCCATTGCTTCCCGTAAGTGCGGCAACAGTACAAGATAAGCTTTTTCTATAGGCTGTGGCAATTAGACCTAAGGCTTGCTCTAAATCAGGATAAACCCATTGGGGCACAGCGCAATCCGGCACGTGCTCGGTGCATAATACAGCCGATGCGCCACGTCGAATCGCCTCGGGAATAAATTGCTGACCATCGACACGCGCTCCACGGAGTGCAACAAACAAATTGCCGGCCTCCAATGTTCGGGTATCCATAGAAACACCGGTGATGACAACATCGTATGCCGCATCATTCGGCACCGTTAAATCAAGACTCGCTGCTATTTCACGTAAATTCATGCATCCACCAGTTCAATATCCTGTTGATTGAGTGGCTCACCCAGAAAAATCGCTCCCACCGCACCAAAGCGTGCGGCCGAATCAGTCACCAAATAATGCGTTTTCTTTTGAGGTTGCGTTGTATTGGCTATTCCCGCATCCATCAACGCTTGCTTGACCGCATCTGCTGTTGCTTCAGCAGAATCGACCACACGCACATGTTCGGGCAATAGGTCGCGTAAAAGCGGTTTAAACACAGGAAAATGCGTGCATCCCAACAGCACCGTATCTTCATCCACACGCTGTGACAAATAATGCTCCAAGGCCGCACGGGCAATATGATTATGCACCATCCCTTCTTCAGCAAGCGCCACCAATAAACTGCTGGCCCGTGCCTGGATACACGCATGAGGTAGCGCGGCCTGAATTAACCCTTGGTAAGCATGACTGGCCACGGTCGTTTCTGTTCCAAGCACCAAGATACGCTGATTTTTGGTGGTTTGTACTGCAGCAGAGGCACCCGGCGCAATCACGCCCACCACAGGGATATTGGGCAACATCGCCTGCACATGTGACAAGGCAGCGGTTGTTGCCGTGTTGCATGCAATTACAAGCGCTTTAATGCGTCGCTCAACTAAGATACGCGCCATTTGCATGGCGTAGTGGCGAACCGTATCCTGACTTTTGGTGCCGTAGGGCAGGCGCGCGGTATCTCCTAAGTAAATAAAGGACTCATCCGGCAAATGGCTACGCAGGGCCCGCAACACGGTGAGCCCCCCCATGCCTGAATCAAACACACCAATCGGTAATTGCATTTTTTGCATGCTGTTCCTTATTAGCTTACGGGAGGCAGAATATCCACTTTTTTAGGATACTCAGGCGCCGCTGGCAACGTATAGAAATCACTGAGATTAGACGTCGTCAGCGGCGGCTTAATCATCATATCGGGCGCATTCCGACTTTCAAGGTATTGGTCCTTATCATTACTGGCAAACGGTGTGTTGCAGCCACACAACGACACCACACACAGCACCAACAAACCGGCTCTTGTTAGCACAACATAACCTCTCTTTTAATTAATTAATTTTAATGCACGAAGTATCGACAAAAGGCTTTCGTGATATTGGGTTGAAAGTTTGGTTAACGGTAAACGAAGTTCGTTGACGATCAAATCCATGTGTTCCAGCGCCCATTTGGTTGGAATAGGATTAGATTCAATAAATAACCCTCGATGCAACGGTAATAATTCGGCCTGTAATTTCTTGGTTAATTTCTTATTTTTATCTAACGCTGCATCGGTAAGCTTTGCCATGAGTTTGGGTGCAACGTTGGCTGTTACCGAGATAACGCCTTTAGCGCCATGCAATATCCATTCAGCCGCCGTAGGATCGTCACCGCTGTAAATATCAAGACGACCGTTCACCCCTTTTAATAAGATTTTAAGTCGCTTCAACTGCCCTGTCGCTTCTTTGATACCCACAATATTCGAAATGGCTGCCAAGCGAATCACCGTTTCGGGCAATAAATCACAGGCTGTTCGACTTGGAACGTTATATAAAATAATGGGTATGTGCACGGCCTCAGCAATGGTTTTGTAATGTTGATACAGGCCTTCTTGTGTTGGCTTAATATAAGCCGGTGTCATGATAAGTGCGGCATGCGCGCCGCATGATATCGCAAATTGTGTGAGCTTAATGCAATCCTGCGTTGCGTTTGCAGCTGTTCCTGCGATCACAGGAATACGCTCTGCTGCGGCTTCAACCACAGTTTTTATCACCAAACATTTTTCGTCATAGGATAAAGTTCCCGATTCACCTGTTGTGCCTGCAGCCACCAACGCATGCGTACCTGCATGAATATGAAACTCAACCAATGCACGCAAACGATCCAAATCAACCTGTTCGTTTAAAAACGGTGTAACCAATGCAACAATACTCCCTCGAAACATCAGCATGCTCCTTCATATCAACACAATTACTTTATCTTACCGGCAGCTGAATAGGTTCTCAACAGAAAATATTACATTAGAATAAATAATATACTCAAATACGATGTTCTAAAATCTGAAAATCAGCCATACAGAAGCTCACCTACGCGTTCAATATGATCTTTAAGTTTTTCGTTATCAATTTGATGCCATAAAGATAAATCAAAGGTATAAGGAAGTAAGAGTTCATCCAAGTCGCCAGCAATCGATAAAAGATCATGATACTGTAAAGCGCGCCCCACCAACGTGATATCAATATCTGAACTCGCTCGATAATTTCCTTTCGCCCTTGAGCCGTACAAAATTGCCTTTTCTACCACAGGATATTGAGCTAACGTTGCCCTGATTTTTGCAATATCCTCACGCGTGAGTCCCCAAGTTTTAATTGTCATTTTTTAAGTTATTCAGGGCATGGTTTAAACACATGAAAGCGGGATAATAAACATGAAGAATTTTATCTGCCACAGCCGCTGCGGTACCTTGATTATAGGTATGCGATGTCAAAATACGACTTTGTATCATTTCCATCCATAGCTTACCATCTTCAATCAAACCTCGCTTAAAAGCTAACCTAAATGCATCTCGGCTTCCTTGAATATCAGTATCGCCTTGTGCCTGATAAAAATCTTTTAAACAATTCCACGCAAGTTCATAGTTATATTCAAAGGCCTGGATAAGACCTTGTTCTTCTAACTTGGTTAATTTGCGCTTAGAGGCCAAATTTACCGCCTCTTCAAGTTCACCTAAGGCTTTATCAAAATTTAACAGCCGTTGATGCCAGCGAATATCATACTGGGTCATGATGCCTCACACACCTCACGTGCATAAATATCTTCATAACGCGTGATATCATCTTCGCCCAAATAAGCGCCACTTTGCACTTCAATCACATACAACGGCACGTCGCTTGGGTTACTCAAGCGATGCGTGGTTTTGGGTGGGATGTACGTGGATTGATTCACGGCAAGCCGAAAATGCCGCGTATCATTCACCACATCGGCCTCACCTGCTACCACAACCCAATGCTCAGCACGATGCTCATGGCGCTGCAATGAAATACGTGCTCCAGGCTTTAACATCAAACGCTTCACTTTAAACGCCTCACCTTCGGCTAAGATCTCATACGTTCCCCATGGGCGCTGAACACACGCATGCTCATTGGCCAAGCTTTGGTGCTCTTTACTCAGGGTGGCCACCAAATTTTTTACTTGCTGTGAATAGCGCTTGTCTGCAACCAAAACCGCATCTCGTGTTGCCACAATGATTTGATCACGAAGACCCAACGCCGTGACTAAAGCATGCTCACTGCTGATCATGCAACCTTCGCTCTCTTCAGCAAGCGCTTTGCCGTGTAACACGTTGCCATGCGCATCCGCTTGACCTGCTTCAGCCACAGCAGACCAACAACCTAAATCATTCCATGCAATATCCATAGGCACAACGACGGCGCGTTCCGTTTTTTCCATCACGGCATAATCAATGGAGTCGGCTCGACACGCAGCAAATGCTTGTTCGTCTAAACGAAAATAATCATGTTGACGATGAGCTCGTTGATAGGCCGCCTCGGTATTCGCAAATAATTCAGGTTCAAAACGTGATAATTCTTCTAAATACGTGGTCGCACGGCATACAAACATACCACTATTCCAATAAGATATGCCGCTTTGTATACACGCCTCAGCCACATCAACCGTCGGTTTTTCGCGAAACTGCGCGACTGAATACACACCCGTGGCTTGCTGCTCTGCTGTATCGATATACCCATAACCGGTTTTAGGACTGGTCGGTTTTACACCAAACGTGACCATGGCTGGGGTATGCGTGACATAATCAATCCCGCGTTGCATGGCGGCTTGCCAAGCCGCAGCATCTTCAATCCAATGATCTGACGGTAACACCATTAAAATCGCATCTTCACCGACGACATTTAATACGCGATGGGCAGCGCACGCAATCGCCGGTGCGGTGTTTCGAGCACAGGGCTCCAGTAAATACGTCAAATTGAGATCAAAAGACTTCAGTTGATCTTGGCATAAAAAATAATGCGCCTCGTTACTCACCACCATCATCCCCGTGTGTGACATGTTTTTTGCGCGTTTTACCGTTTGCTGAAGCAACGATGTTTCACCGTGAAAATTTAAAAACTGCTTAGGGAAGTCTTTGCGTGATAAAGGCCATAAGCGTGTACCTGAACCACCGGCTAATATAATTGGAAAAACATGCATCATCCTGACTCCCTTATTTAAGACTTCGTGCCATCATAACGCGAGGCCAAGCTTTTTGAAATCACCGCGCCTAAAAAAATTTGTATCCATAGTCGCACTTGACGCCAGCGGCTCGAGCAAAACGCATTAGCAAAATAACGCCCTAGCATATCATGAAAAAAAGATTTTAAACCCTGTGGTTTTGCCCAAGTTACACGTTGTTGTAATCGTGTGTCGCGTTTTTGAAGTTCTATCAACATGCTCTTTGGGTATAACGTGATACCAAGCCATTGCTCGGCTAAAAGCATCATCTCATCCACAACTGGCGTAATATGGTGGGATTTTGCGAGCGTTCGCACACAGAATATATCGATATGCTTGGTTTGTAATAGTGCTACAATATCGATAAGCCATAGCATGCGTAGCCATCCATGCTTTGCCGCATGCAAACATAAATACAATACATGCTCTTCGTCTGTAAATTCAAGCAATGTCCCTCTTTTTTTCTGGGATGACAAAATAAATTCTGTACAATATGTTTTCCAATGTAATTCAATGCATTGATGCATGCCCTTTTTCCAATACGCCGCATCTTTTTTTGTGGTCCAAGCATGAAAGCGCTGGTGAAAACAAAGGCTTTTATCCGAGAGCTCTGATTTAAAATCTAATTGCCGAAGCGCCGTATTGGCTTTAAACATATCAGGCGGTAACACCAACACATCTAAATCACGAGAGTAACGCATCATCCGGCGCCCCCAAAGCATTTGATTTAAACGTGGGCCTTTTAGAAATATATGCGAAATGTTCTGCTGTTCAAAAACGTGTTGCACATCACGTGCTGTACGCATTAAAACCAATTGAGCATGAAAAATAGGATGCGCCTTGTTTTTTAAATTGTGCAAGAACGCGTCTGAAACATAAGCTTTAAAATCTGTAGAGAGCACTTGATACACCAACAAAAGCAAACGATGCTCCTGAAGCAATTCAAAAAAACGTGCCTCATCCAATGCATGTTTAAAATATGGCAAGCAAGCTGATAGATTCATCTGGCCTAAAGCACGCCGACAGCACATGCGCAGAAAAATCATCTCGGGGGTATGGTGGTCTGAATTCCACATCTGTTTCATACGGCTGGCGCGCTGATCAATTTCATTAAATCATCATTCGACAATTTTCCACTCACCTCTTGCCCACTCAGCAGTTCATTTGCCAGATTACGCTTGTGTTGATGCAATGCAAGAATTTTCTCCTCAATCGTATTCTGCATCACAAAACGATAAATCGTCACGGGGCGTTCCTGTCCAATACGATGCGCTCGATCCGATGCCTGATCTTCAACAGCTGGATTCCACCACGGATCCATGTGAATCACATAATCAGCCGCCGTTAAATTCAACCCACTGCCACCGGCTTTCAAGCTGAGAAGAAACACATCACCATCACCACCCTGGAATGCTTCCACGGCTTTTTTTCGCTTAGCCGCCGATGTAGCACCATCAAGGTATTGATACGACATGTTTTCTGCCTCAATGCGTGCTTTTATAATACTCAAAAAAGATACGAACTGGCTAAAAACAAGCGCTTTATGGCCGTTATCGATGATATTTTTAAGCGTTTTAATAAAAGCATTTAACTTGCTGTTTTCAATTTTCAGGGAACTGTCCACCAATGAGCTGTCGCAGCAAGCCTGCCTTAGCTTGGTAATTTCAGCTAAGACCTTAATACGATCATTTTCCGCCATCAAATCTTTCATGCGCTCCTCCGTTGTACGACGAAGTGCTTCATAAAATATGGCTTCCTGTTCCGTGCCTTCAACATGAATGGTTTGTTCGGTTTTGGGCGGCAGTTCTTTCAGCACGTCCGACTTGATACGTCTTAAAATATAAGGTTGAACCAGTGTGCGCAATGCATGAATACGATCGGGCGATTGTTTTGTCTCAATTGGAATGGAATATTTGTTTTGATACTGCTTGATTGAACCCAACAAACCAGGATTAATAAAACTAAAAATACTCCACAATTCACCCAAATGATTTTCAATGGGCGTGCCCGACAAAGCAATGCGTCCCTTGCCTTTCAGTTTCATCACAGTTTTCCAACGCTGGGTTCCAGCATTTTTAATGGCCTGCGCCTCATCCAGTACAATGGTCTCCCAAGATTTATCGATTAACAAATCACCATTGTGTTGCAGCAAACCATAACTGCAAATAATCACATCAAATTTCCCTGCATGTTGAATCAAGTTAGCGCGATCATCTTGTCGTAAATCATACACGTTTAACGTTGGTGAAAATGTGTTTAATTCCTCCATCCAGTTAAAACAGACGGACGTGGGTGCGACAACAAGCGCGGCACCCTGTTTTGCGCGTTCCAGCAGCAAAGCAATGGTTTGAACGGTTTTACCCAGCCCCATATCGTCCGCAAGGCATGCACCCATCCCCCAATGCGTGAGTCTCGATAGGTGCTGATAGCCTTCGGTTTGATAATCACGCAATGTGGCCTGCAGGGTTGAGGGTACATTCGGGGCGTAATGACGCATGGTTTTAACTTTTTCCAGATGCGCGGCCCACCCGGCATCAAACGTTGTATTTTCGGCCTGAGCTGCAATATCTGATAAAACTTGCGCACCCAGCGGATTGATTTTTTGATCGTCCGAGAGTGCGTGCAACACCGTGAGTTGTTTTTTCAATTTGCTGGTTAATTCAATGAATTCACCGTTTTTCAATCGGATAAAGCGACCATAATTGTTGGTCTCTAGTGATTGAAACAACTCTTGCATATACAAAACTTCACCATCATCCAGGGTTATTTTTCCATCGTACTCAAACCAGCTGGTGTTTGATGAAATCTTCAAAGAAAGGTTCTTCGCATTCACGTGTTGTTTAATCTTAAAGGTTTGCCCCTCAGGCCATTCTATCGTCAAGGGCTCTGTCGCGGCATAATGCTGCAGCTCTGATAACACCTCCAACACATCTTCAGGCGATGCAATCTCGTATTCACCCACCTCATACTCATGCTGCGACAAACTTGGACATCGTGAAAGCAAGGCTTTTTGATGTTTTTTTTCATCCGAAAAATGACGTTGAACACGTATACGTTGTTCCGTACCATTTTCTGAAACAAAGGCCATGAAGCATTCTTTACCCTGGGCAATTTTAAAGTATGAGCCATGATGAGCCAGCGGTTTTACCCACAACGTCACCCTCACACCCTCCTTCATGGGTAATAATTGAACACATGGGGTTGAGTCACCGTCGAGTTCAGGAATATCAATGTCTTTGATACCCACATGTATTTTAATATCTCGTTTAGCGTACTGAATCACGTCTAATATTTTGTCTTTGGCATTTGAGGGGATCGTCAAGCCGTCTTTTGTGATCACTCGGCCAATCTTAGCAAAGGCACTGGCGTAATCAATGACGCGATATTTATTCAAACTTTCCGGTTCAATGATCACCCCCTCATCGAGTAAAAAATGAGACAGGCTGAAATGATACCCTTGCGCATTTTCTTCAATATACAGCTCAGGTTCGCCTCGCACCAGCTCAATGGAGACCTCCCGATTTTGTGCATGCGCAATATGCGGATGCCCCACCAGCGCCAAAAAACAGTGCTGATGTGAAAAAGCGTACGATCGGTACCAACCATCACTGACTTCATGAATACCAGCAATCACATGTTTGTCTTGTTCCGTTAAATATTCAAACTGAGGGTCATTTAAGTAATTTTTCAATTTACTCAAATTCACGGCACGTCCATGGCTCCATTTCTTCGCTTTATTCATGCTTTGTTCGACAACGATCATCTGCTGCTTGTCCGGATCAATCAACCACATCAATCGTTTGCGTTTAGCAACGTCTCCAGATTTTTTATCATCACCAACCAACAACCCTTCCAACGCTTGAAATGTGTATTCCCATGCCTCTTTCACTTGCACGAAATTCAATAAACGTAGCTTGATTGAGCTCGTATTAAAATAAGCATGCGCCTCGTGTTGATATTTGTCTGTTTTAAGCAGCAATTCATAGAGTATATGAACCGCTAAACCATGATGCGCTTGGAGGCTGCCTTGCAATTTCTGATAAATAGTATCTTGATGTTGATTAAGGTGCGCCGTATTGGTCATGCAAGATATCAATTGATAAATGGCGAAAAGCAAGGGATGCACAAACCCTTTTGCACATTTAGCCATGGAATTCAGTTCTTGCTTGGCGGCTTCTGGATCGCCACGTTCAATGAGCTCAATGACATGGAATAACCAATAAAACTTCCCCATGGGCATAGCCCAGTATGAACTTCCAAATTTATCGTAATTTACCGCGTTGGTGATGAGTTGCTTCACATTTTTTTCTGTATAGGCCACACAAAACGCATGAAAAACGCCCAAAATATTATCAAAATAATACGAAGGAAGCTCGGCGTGCTTTCTTAAGCCAGCTAATGCCTTACGATACAATTTATGCGCCAAAACAAAATCCATATCCAAAAAGGAAAAGGTTGCCTGCAATGCCAATGCATAAGCTGATTTGTCATTTTGAATACGATCACAATACATTTGGGCTGTCTTAATATCGCCCCTGGCTAAATAAATCATTGCGCTGCAATACAGTAAATAAGCGTGATTTGTATTCTCGTGCATGTGACTGACAAAGACCTCAAAAATCGCTTGCTTATTGATAACAGAAACTTTGTTACAATAATAATCACTCAATAATGTAATACAAATATAATCACGAATGACCGGCTCTCGTGATTCTAACCACACCACGTCAACCGAGGATGAACCAAAAATATTGATCAGAAAAAAAATAATCCTGTTGCCATGGCTGACATCATTTTGGTAAAGCATGAATTCTTCAAGTTCATTGTTATAAATCGCGCTGATCAGGCAGGCACGTTCTTTGGCGTTTCCATTGTCATAATAAGGCAAACTATCCTTATACATGTACTGAACCATCGCATGAACCCACCCCATCTCATCTTCTGGCATCAACACTAATAGCTCATGATGCAACTCGGGAAGGATGCTCCGCGTTCCTTTTTTTTGAAGAAGACCAAACTTACCCAACAACAAAAACAAGGTCTTGTATGATTGCTCTGAAAACACCTCTCCCTGTGTATCAAGCACACCAGATGCGACCACTTTCGCAATGAATAGTTCTTCACTCATCTGGCAACAGATGATCCTCAAGGCTATTAATTGCCGTTCAAAGCGCGTTAACATTTTAAATGTTCGATCAAAATTATTACGTTTAATGATGGATGTCATGCTTGCGTCTATCCTCTGTTCATAATTAAATGAATTATACACGATCCAATAATCGATGCAGTTGCCCTATCAAATAAAACGGAAATGATAATAGTTGATACTTTACGACCTCACCTGTATGTATTTTGGTATCAACAACAACGACACTTGGATGATCTGCATTGATACGTACGGCTTGCTTTAGGCCTTTGACATGCATGAAATAATGCAACGATTTTAAACTTCCTGTACTGCCTGCTTTAACTTCAATCGGTATAATATTACAACCATGTTGAATGATGTAATCAACTTCCGCATTTGATCTAGGCTCTTCACGCTCCCAACAATACAAAGAAGGTTGAACATAGGGTGGCTCGATCGTTCTTAATAATTGACCGACCACCTGCTCAGCCATCCCACCTTGATTAATCAGTGTTATATCATCTATCGCGTTAAGCTGGTTTAAATTAAGCCCTAACAACGTGGCACATAGCCCAACATCCAAAAAAATTTCCTTGAAATAGCGCGCCCTCACCTCTGCACCTAATGGAATGCCATTGGCGGATGTACTCCGCACGCGATGACAAATTCGTGCTTTTTCTAGCAAGTCTAATCCTTGCTTGACAGCTGCTGATTGTACCTCTCGATTCACGTGACTAAAAACAAATTTTCTACCTAACATTTTCGGTGTTGTCATGAATATTTCTTCTAATCGTTCGATAGCAATACGCCCTCGATATTTAGCAAAATCATCTCGATAAGTACCTAATAAATCGTGATGAATTTGATAAACTCGACTCAGTGATCGCTCAGCAACCCAGCTAGAAACAGCCCTAGGTAGCCCTCCAACTAAACAATATTCTTTAAATAACAGGGTCAATTTTTCATGAATCGCTATTGGAATATCTGTAGACCCATCGAATGAAACCAAATAATTCAATAATCCTTCTTGCTGATGAGCCAAAAGATATTCTTCAAATGAAAGTGGCTCTAAATACAGATAAGTAATACGCCCAACCGGCATACTAAAGATATGCTCCGCTAATACAAACTCCAACAAAGAACCCGCAGCAATCACAGAAAGTGCGGGTAAGTCTTCCGCAAACCAACGTAATTTACTCAATAACTCAGGTATGGCTTGAATTTCATCTAAAAACAAGAGGCTTTCTTGGGGTTCAATGGGTTGCAATGTCAGCGCACTTAAATTCAGTAATATTTGTTGGGGATCATTCGACGCAAACAAGCTCGCATGTTCTGGATTTTTCTCAAAGTTTAGTTCAATTAAACGCTTTCCAGATTGTTCGGCAAAATGCCTTACCAGCCACGTTTTACCTACTTGTCTGGCGCCACGAATAATTAACGGCCTACGATCGAGCGATGTTAGCCACGTTTTTAAATAATTATATTGTGTTCTTTTCATCTCATTGATGCGCTCTTGAATCAACCATGGATGACATCATAACATAACAACCCCGTCTTTCAATGATAAACTCACTAAAACACTACCTTGTTTTAATGACCAGCTCAATAAATCACGGGGGTGTTATTCCACAAGCTCAGAACAAAACTCCGGCACAAGACTTTTTAACAAAATCAACAACTCATCGTTTTGATGTGCATTACACGCCTTTTGAATCATTCGAATCGTTTGTGTTAATTCTTCCCAATCGATTGCACGAAAGCGCGCTTTAAATAATTTTTCATGCGCTGTTTGCACGAGTTTTTCGGAAGGATGAAATAACTCTTCAAACAACTTCTCGCCCGGTCGCAAACCCGTGTATTGAATTTGAATCTCTTCGCCCGGCTCTTTGCCTGCAAGACGAATCATCTGTTCGGCCAAATAGCTAATTTTAATCGGCTCCCCCATATCCAATACAAAAATCTCGCCGCCTTCACCGTTGGCCATGGCTTGCAAAATCAACTGACTAGCTTCTGGAATCGTCATAAAATAACGCTGAATGTCCGGGTGCGTGACCGTCAAAGGACCACCGGCCTCCAATTGCTTTTGAAACAACGGCACCACACTACCGACAGAGCCTAAAACATTTCCAAAACGTACTGTAATAAATTTTGTCTTAACACGTTGATTTAAATTCTGACAATAAAGTTCAGCTATACGTTTGGTCATGCCCATAATATTCGTCGGATTAACCGCTTTATCGGTCGAGATTAAAACAAACTTTTCAACATCGACCGTAAGACTTGCCTCCGCAACCACACGGGTTCCGAGGATATTATTACGTACCGCCACACGCGCTTGATGCTCAAGCAAAGGCACGTGTTTATAGGCCGCCGCATGAAAAACAAGCTGTGGTTTAACACGTGTAAAGAGCGCATGCACAGCTATCGCATCCAGTACACTCACGAGTGCCGTTTCATAATGCACGTTAGGAAAGTGCAGCAAAAGCTCGCGTTCAATATGATATAAATTTGCTTCGTTGTTATCCAATAAAATAAGCTTTTCGGGCTTAAGTATCGCAATTTGACGACATAATTCTGAACCGATCGAACCCCCGGCTCCGGTTACCAGCACACAACGATCTTTAATACCTGCTTCAATTTTATCCCATTGCAGTTCAACTTGATCGCGACCAAGCAGATCTTCAATATTCACCGTCCGCAGTGCATTCACCTCCACACGCCCAGAAACCAGTGCCGATAAACTGGGTAAGGTTCGAAACGGCGCACGGCTGAGTTCACAATAACTCACAATACGGCGCATATCTGCCGAACTCACGGAAGGAAGTGCAATAAAAATTAAATCTGCACGGCATTGAACCACAATCTCAGGCAGTTGTGGCGTTGTACCTAGCACCCGAACGCCATGCACTTCAAGCCCCCGCTTTTTTCGACCATCATCGATCAACCCCACGGGTAGATATTCATGGCTACGTTGTAGATCACGTACTAAACTCGCCCCCGCACGCCCAGCACCCACAATTAAAACGCGCTTGATTGCCTCATGTGCATCTAAACGCTTGGCTTGTTTATCTCGGTAACTACGGAGCAATAATCGCGCACCACACAAACACGCCATGAGTAATAAAACATACAGTGATAAAACCGACCTCGATATGAGGTGCTCTCCAGGCAAGGTAGAAATAACCGTCAGCGCAAGTACCGTTCCGGTCAACACCGATTTTACAATACGTGATACATCTTTGATGGAGGAAAATTGCCACAACCCACGATACACTCTAAAACCATAGTAACAAGGTACTTGAGCCACCAGTAATGCAATAAAAACACCCCCAGTTGATGAAAATAAATCAGCCTCAGGTTGCAGGGCATGAGCAAGAAACCAAGCCAGAGGGATCGCGAGAATATCAAACACGATCACCGGTAATTTGATGTAAAGTTTTTGAAGAAAAGACAGATTTTTTACCCCGGATCCACCCTGGAATATATCTTGTTTAACAACCCTATCTCCATAGCCTTTACCACAGACTGTGGTCAAAATATACTTAAAATAGTTCCTCAAAGAGTATGTTTCTATCATTTTTCTATCTGTTTCAGCTAAAGACTCTGGTGTAGACATATCAATAGCATGAATTTGCGCAAGTCCTGTCACACCAGGCTTAACGTCATAAACATGATTTCTTTCTCGACTGGATATCAGATCATGCTGATCACACAAACCGGGTCTGGGCCCCACCAGACTCATATCTCCTTTTAAAACGTTCCATAATTGAGGCAGTTCATCCAATTTTGTTTTCCTAAGAAAACGACCATACGATGTAACCGCAGTATGTGACACACAATGTGTAGGCATAGATACTGTATTTAAAAGCATTGTTCTGAATTTAAATAAAATAAATGGTTTTTTATTCATGCCTATCCGCGTTTGCTTAAAAATAGGCGATTTTAAGTTCAAGTATCCTAAAATATACAAGGCGATAAAAACCGGTGAGAGCATCGTTAACCCTAAACAAGCAAATAAGATGTCACACCCTCGTATTACAAACGCATCCTTATGATTCAACACAAGCTTCTTCCTTATTTAAATTAATATAATGCTGCACGACCTTAGATAATCCTTCATCCACACTTTCGATCGGTTGCCAATTAAGCTGTTGTTGCGTGCGACTGATATCAACCTGCAGTGAACCCGTGAGGCGCATCATTTCTTGTTGCTGCCCAAGCACTTTCGCTGTGCTATTTAAGATCCATGATGGCATTGGAAAAAATAATGTCGACGCATCCAAACGCTGCTTTATTTTTAAAAATAATTCTGTTGTTGATAAATCATAATCATCACTAAGCAAAAAAATTTGATTTTCTGCGCCTGGATGCGTCATGCAAATAACGATTAAATTCACAAGATTATTTATCGATATAAAACTTCGTTTATTTTTTTTCAACGAACCAAACGGGAGCGGTATTTTTGTTTTTAATAACGACATAATACGCATGAAGTTACCTTGGACGTCCGGCCCATACACCAATGGCGGACGAAGAATAACAAGCTTCATTGAAGCCTGCTCTACCAATGCTATTAACCCTCGTTCTGCTTCAAGTTTTGAAATAGCATAAGGGTGCTGAGGTCTCGGGACGTCATCAGGTTTAAATGGTGAACCCAGCTGTGTAGACTCCCCATTGACCTTAATAGAACTCATGTAAATAAAACGCTTCACACCCGATTCACTTGCTTGCCGAGCTAAATTCAATGTTCCGTCAACATTCGTTTCACGAAAAATCGTAAGAGAATCGTTTAAATTGTTACCCGAAACATCTATGCAGGCTGCCAAATGAATCACAACATCACAATCCATTAAGATGGTGTACCAATTTGTACCTGATGATATGTCATCAATTTGAGCTAAAATAACCCTTGAAGCATCGAGCGATTCGTACAGCGTTACTTGAGGTATCACTCTTACAGCAAGACATAACGTCACCTCTGTATTTTCAAGTAAATATTGAACCAGCTGCTTACCAATAAAGCCTGTTGCGCCTGTCACTAATATTTTCATCACATCCCTTGAATAACAACTCACACATCCTTTTGTCTACATCAAATCATAACAAACCCACTCATAGCAAGCTAAGCATATTTAACGCCATAGCATTCATGATATGACTTCGTTTATATTTTTCAATAAAATCCAGTCTTGCGATATTTTCCAGCTTTAAATTAGAAAACACCGCTTCAGCTTCACTTGCATGACATGGATAAAAAATTACTGCATTACACACTTCCGTTCGAACAAACTCAGCAGAATATCCAGCAATACCTGCCCAAATAGGTTTGCCCATAGCCGCATATTCAAATATTTTAGACGGCAAAACCTTACCAAACGCTTTATAGTCATTTAAGTGAAGAAATAAAACATCGGCCTGCTGATATTGTTGAATAAGCTCGGCTCGACTTAAAGGTGGCATAAGTTCTACGTTATGACATTGGGCATGCTCCAGCGCTGTGATTAAATGCGCTTTTCTACCTCCATCACCAATAATTTTAAAGCTCACCCGCCCTTCCATACGTTTTGCTAGTTCAGGAATGATGGCATGTAAGCCTTGCCCTTCTCCAATATTACCGGCATAAAGTACGGTCAAAGGTTCTGTAGAGTTTGATTTGGTATGCCTGGTGTTGTTGGGCGCAATAAATTCTGAATCAATACCATTGGTGAACCAACTTAATTTTACAGCGGGATAATGCTGTTTATAATATGCTTCAAATCCTCGAGATACCAAATTGACTTGCTCAGCAATACCAACACTCTTTTTTTCAATAAAAGAAAAAATCGGTTTTAAAGCTATCGAGAGCTTTCTTGGAAGCACATCTTCAATCGTATCAATAAAAAGATCGCGTATATCAAGATAAAGCTTTGCATTTTTTTTACGAGCAATCCAAGCACCTAATGCGGCAGTCATTAACCGTGACGACGTTGCAAAAACAAGATCATAATCACGGTGTTTGATACGTTTGTTTACCTCGATACTAAAATGAATAAATGCTTTCGCTTGGTCCAACATACCGCTCTTATGTGTTAGTAAAGAGATTCGTTCAATATTTAGACCTAACTGTATTTCATGGGCTGGTGCTTCGACACCAAATGAAGCATAGCGATTAGGAGCCGTGGTCATGACTTCAATTCGAGTATCTGTGCTCACGTGTTTACGTAGTGCCTCAACAAACGCTGTGCAACGAAAAGAACCTGCGCATAAATCAGGAAAATAATAAAAAGATAAAATTAAAATTTTCAAGTAATGTCACCACTCAATGTATGTGAATAATTCGGAACTTCTAAACTTTATAACTAAGCAATGATTTTTTTGTGAGACACCAAATCCAGGATACCAATGTGACGGCTCTAATTTACAATCAAGCGCTCCTGTCATAGTCATTATTATTTTTATTTTCGAGGTAATTTGAGCCTCAAAAACGAAACAAGACACACATTTCATGCCAATTGATGGATGAAAATAATACCTTGCTTCGGCTTCTTCAAATCGCTCTGTAATTACATCTCGAATCATCAAGCTATTTTGTTTGACATCCCATGATCGTTGATGGACAACATTTCCTGGTAATCTTAAATATCCATCATGAGAACATTGAATAGCAACATGTTGAGGTAGCTTCTGTATCGATAAGTCTTTAGGGTATGCACGACGTGCAACACGAAAACCCGACCATGTCTCAGATGAGTCAAGGTGCGCAACACAAACGGTATTATGTGCTTGTGTACTACGCTGATACTCTCGAAGCGTAGACTGACCATAACACGATATACCTGAATTCACTAAAAAACGCTCACCCCATAAACTCAGCTCAAAACTCAAGGTATCTGCATGCGCATGACCCGGTTGATAGTCAGGAGCAACCTCCCCTACATCCATGATAAGCTTGCCTTGCTCAGGCAAATCAATAACACAATACCCCGTATTTTTTAAATGGTGATACGGTAAAATAGAAGGCGCTTTAGACGCGTTTATTTTCGTAATACCCAATTGTTCTGCATAGCTTACAACATCATCAAACTTGGGCGCTATACCCAAAGTACTATCATTAAAAAAAGACACATCGCCATCTGGATGCGTCATACAAGAAAGCCACGTTAGCCCACGCTGAATCACACCTTTCCATTGAAATTGCCTCTCCATTAAAGCCTGAATTTTTGTTCGTGACGCAAGATTATATAAATCACACATATCCCACAACAACGTAGCATGATACATCGGCGAACGCTCAAAATGACCACCATCTAAAAGAAATTGCTCTGGAATTTCACGATCAAGTAAACGTATACCTTTATTTAACCATCGCTTTGCATCAGATCCATCAAAATATGAACCTACAAAAACTAATGCTTTTGCATTCGCAAATAAATGATTCCCAAGAATATGGTATTCAAGTTGTTTGATTAAAGCCTTACCTTGTAGTGCCAGACTTTGTCGTTCAGCTTCATTAACATACTCAGGATGCTTTGAAAACCACTTAACCCAATTCACAACACGCAAAGAAAGCGGATAAGGCTCCCATCCATTGCCTATCAGAGGAGGGTTTTCTTGAATCCAGCGCCGCAGCAATCGATTAATTATCGCTTGATTTTTATCAGCACCTACTGCGCTCATGAGATCAAAATAATGTAAATTATAAAGCCATAATTTAGAGCGCTTGGGGCTATTCCAAAGATTAGCTTCATCCAAGCAACCTTGTTCACCTAAAAAAACTAAGTTTTTTTCATCCAAACAAGGCGAAGGCATCACTTCGGGGGCAAGCCAAGATTGTTGCCAAACACGTATCGAACTCAACTCATGTGATATTTTAAGTTTAGGTTTTCTCACGCGATAAAAAACTTGATACATTAATTGCTCAAATTTTAAATAACGTAACGTGTGCACATACCGACTCAATAATTTCTGCGCCATCATGATTAATCTCGTATTCGAAAATAAAACACATACCAACAAAGCTCTAAAATCAAGTGACACTGGTGTAAATTGACAATACATTATCAAAAAACAATGTAAATTGATAACGCATTGTCAATTTACATACTATGTTATTTCATTAAAGCTGATCATTATACGACGTATCGTAAAATGATCTTGATTATTCTACGATGCACCGTATAATCATCAGATGATTTCAGCTCATTTGCGCATCCACCATGAAACGCCTTTATGATACATTAATCAAAGCTCATTTAGATTGTGATGAAGAGATGTTGTTTTTATCTGGCCCACGACAAGTAGGCAAAACAACGGTCAGCATGCATTTAGCGAAACAATACCCTCATTTTACTTATCTCAATTGGGACAATGAAGATCATAAACATATTATTTTAACCGGACCTTCTGAAATTGCTCAGTATGCGAACCTTGAGCATCTATCCAATACAAAACCCATCGTTGCGTTCGATGAGATTCATAAAAGACCGGATTGGAAAAATTTTCTGAAAGGCTTTTTTGATACCTACGGCCGTCAGCTTCATATTTTAGTCACCGGCAGCGCTCGCCTTGATGTTTATAAACATGGCGGTGATAGCCTCATGGGTCGCTATTTTTCCTATCGTATGCATCCCCTATCTGTTGCTGAATGTTTACGAACCGATCTGCTGACCCATGAAATTGCTGAACCATCCGAAATATCACATGACGATTATGAAGCATTATTTAAATTTGGTGGGTTCCCAAAGCCATTTATCAAACGCGACCCGTTATTTAGTGGCCGTTGGCAAACTTTAAGAAAACAACAATTGATACAAGAAGATATTCGTGATGTAAATATTATTCATGATTTAAACCGGTTGCAATTGTTGATCGATATTTTGAGGCAGATGGCCTCAAATCAAATGAATTACACAACATTAGCAAAACATGTCCGTGTATCTGTTGATACCATAACGCGATGGATACAGGTCTTAGAAACCTTTTATTATTGTTATCGACTCAAACCTTGGTCTCAAAATATTACACGCTCACTCTTAAAAGAACCCAAAGTATACCTTTGGGATTGGTCACTGATTGATAATCCAGGTGCACGTGCTGAAAATTTTATCGCGACACACTTACTGAAAGCCACGCAATGTTGGACCGACAGAGGATTCGGAGAGTATGGACTTTCTTACATTCGTACGCTTGAAAAAAAAGAAGTTGATTTTGTTGTTTCAAAAAATAACAAAGCCTGGTTTCTGGTCGAAGTTAAATTATCAGACAATCAAAAAATAAGCCCCCTTCTAGCTGAATTTCAACAAAAAACAGGAGCTGAACACGCATTTCAAGTGGTGATCAATATGCCCTATGTTGACAAAAATTGCTTTGAGCACACAACGCCCATCATTGTTCCCGCTAAAACATTTTTATCACAACTTGTTTGACACCGTATGCCTCATGATAGAGAAGAAAAATCAACAGATTAATCAAAGATAATACCAACACATTCAATATGCTGCAGTAAAGCAGGATTATCTATATGATGTTTCAATGATAAATCTATTTTCCACGGTAATAATAAATCATCAATTTTGTTTTCAATTGCCAATAATTCTTGCAAAGTAAGTTTTTGGCCCTCAAGACACAAATCAATATCTGAATTTAGTCGATAATTTCCTTTCGCTCGCGATCCATACAATATGACTGATTCAATATGATTATTCTGGTTAAAAACATGCTTAAGTGCATGCACTGCATCGATAGGTAAACCATATTTTCTTTGTATATCAAGCATGGCGTCTTAAATATTTCATTTTTTCCAGAAATTGCTTAAAACACTGATGATAGATCGCTGTAATATGCTCAACAATGTCATCAGCAATGCGTTGATTATACGTATGAGATGTTTGATTACGACTTTTAATCATTTCCATCCAACGCTCACCATCTTCAATTAAGCCCTTGCTATAGGCTTCTCTCGTCGCATCACGCGAGCCAGTAATATCCGATTTACCCTGATAAAAAAAATAATCCTTCATGACATTCCACGCGAGCTCATGCGTAAACTCAAAGGCTTGAATTAAACCTTGTTTTTCAAGTTCTGACAGCGCACGTGTTGTCGACAAGGCAACAGCTGAGGTTAGTTGTTTTAACGCGCTTTCATAATTATCAAGGCGCTGATGCCAACGCAATTCGTATTGTGTCATGCCGTTATAACCCTTGTTTATGGTTTACAGATAGCCTATCGCATCGACGATAACGCTGCTGTCTTTAGGTGGATTAAGTAATCTTGGATATTTTACCATATATACAACTCCGAAAATGTCGTGCATTCTCGAATTCTACTCTACAAAATGCAAGATTTCATCTTAAAACCCTGCATTTTTGTATCTGATATCCGGGATATGTCGTGCAATTTCGAGCTCAGCTAAAAACCTTTTTTCCCGCAAAATTCAACTTATTTAATTTTTGCGGGAAATAACGTAAACTACGTTTTTCCGCAAAAAATAATATAAGCATATGCCGCATCATTTTATGGGTAGAGAACAGGAGCTTGCCACGCTCAACGGTTTATTTTCCAAAGATGTCAGTTGTTTTACTGTCATTAAAGGCCGTCGCCGCATTGGTAAAAGTCGTTTAGTTGAGGAGTTTGCTGTTGGTAAACAATTTTATAGATTTAGTGGCTTACCCCCAGAAAAAGGGATCACGGCCCAAGCACAGCGCGATGATTTTGCTCGCCGTCTCAAGGGTTATTTTCCGGAACTCCCCACATTAAAAGCCGATGAGTGGGCTGAATTGTTTGAGCTCCTTGCGGCACGAACCCAGCATGGTAACACCGTGATTTTATTGGATGAGATATCCTGGATGGCGATGGATGATCCTACCTTCTTGGGTAAATTAAAAAATGCGTGGGATGAGTTATTTAAAAAAAATTCTCATTTGATGCTCATTCTTTGCGGTTCAATTTCATCCTGGATAGAAAAAAATATTTTGGCGTCAACCGCTTTTTTGGGGCGTGTGCACTATGTTATGACACTGCAAGAATTACCGCTGGCCGTTTGTAGCCAATTTTGGGGTGCTCACCGCGTGCATGTCAGTCATTATGATCAGTTTAAATACCTCGCCATTACAGGAGGTATCCCCTTGTATCTTGAAGTCTTAGATCCCAAGCTACCGATTGAGAAAAATATCCGACAGTTGTGTTTCGAACCGGGCGGGTTATTATTTCGAGAATTTGATAATATTTTTCACGATTTATTTGACAAGCGTTCCGATTATTATAAAAAAATTGTTTCGCTTCTCGTGAATGAGCCTGCAAATCTCGAGCGTATTTGTCAGCAATTAAAAATTACATCCGGTGGTGTTATCAGTGATTATTTAAAGGATTTAGTTGAAGCGGGTTTTATTAGCCGAGATTATACATGGTCATTTAAAACGGGCACATCAACCCAATCAAGTCGCTACCGCTTAAGCGATAATTATTTGCGGTTTTATTTGAAATATATTGAACAACAAAAAGATAAGATTATGCGTAATCACTACCCATGGTCCTCCATGACTGCATTACCAGGCTGGTCTACAATCATGGGTCTTCAATTTGAAAATTTAGTCCTCAAAAATAGATCATGGATATGGAAGCAGCTGAAATTATCCGCACAGGATATTGTCCATGATGGCGCTTATTTTCAAAAAGCAACACAGCAAGCACCCGGGTGTCAAATTGATTATCTGATTCAAACGCGTTTCAACAACTTGTTTGTTTGTGAGATAAAATTTTCTCGAAATGAGATAAAAATGAATATTATTCACGACGTGCAACAAAAAATTCAACGATTAAAAATACCCAAACATTTTTCGTGCTTTCCTGTATTGATACACGTCAACGCCGTCAGCGATTCCGTCGTGGATGAAGATTATTTCACAAAAATTATTGATTTAGGTGATGCGCTTGATGCCGGAACGGCAAGATATCCATGAGCTCTCTTTTGGGTACATATCTACCAGCACATACGTGCAACTTTTTTATTATACTGATATTATAGCAATATACATTACTGTAATATTGGTTGCTATCATGAGGTTTTATAATCGTGAAATAGAATTACAAACCTTGCATAACATGGCTATTAAGTCCATGCAGACTGCACAAATGACATTTATCGTTGGCCGACGACGGGTGGGCAAGACAAAATTAATCTTAACAGCCTACCCTCATGATCGGGTGTATTTTTTTGTTTCCAAAAAATCTGAACCGCTGTTATGCCATGAGTTCAAAACACAAATTGAATCTATTCTCGGCGTTAAAGTTCATGGCAACTTTGTACTGTTCTCTCAACTTTTTGAATATTTACTTGAGCTATCTACAACACGTCATTTTACGTTGGTGATTGATGAATTTCAGGAATTTTTTAATATCAACGCAGCCATTTACTCAGAGATACAAAACCTTTGGGATCGTTACAAAGATCATTCCAAGTTAAATTTAGTCTTGTCGGGCTCAATTTACTCACTCATGCATAAAATTTTCGAGCATGCCAAAGAGCCTCTTTATGGGCGCGCCAATAAAAAAATGTTTTTAAAGCCTTTCAGCATTCAAACGCTACGCGACATTTTTGTTGATTACCATGCTCCAATAACATCTAAATCCATGCTGGCTTTCTATACGATTACCGGTGGTATGGCAAAATATGTTGAATTATTAGCTGACAACCAAGCCTTTGATCTTGATGCAATTCTGGATGTTTTTTTTGAAAACAGTTCTGTCTTTATTCATGAGGGTCGCGATCTCTTGATTGAAGAATTTGGCAAAGATTACACAACCTATTTTTCTATTCTCTCACTCATCGCAAGCTCCAAAACGTCACGCCCTGAAATTGAATCCATTTTAGGCAAAAGTATTGGGGGATATTTAGATCGACTAGAACATGATTTTGGTATTATCAAAACCATCAAACCGATTTTTTCCAAACCCAACAGTCGAACGCAAAAATATGCCATGGAAGATAATTTTTTAAACTTTTGGTTTCGATTTATTTATAAATATCAAAGCGCCATCGAAATTGAAAACTATGACTATGTCAAATCAATCATTAAAGATGATTTTAGTACATTTTCAGGCCGATTTTTGGAAAAATATTTTGTTGAAAAGTTCAAAAAATCAAAACAATTCAACCTCATTGGCAACTACTGGGAGCGAGGGAACCAAAACGAAATTGATATTATTGCGGTAAATGAACGAGAAAAATTTGCCATCATTGCGGAAGTAAAACGCTCTGTAAACCGTATTAACTTACGTGAATTAGAGCACAAGGCACATGCTTTGGTGAATAAGCACTTGAGCGGTTACAAAATAATCTATCAAGGGCTATCGCTTGATGAGATGTTTGATGTTTAGGTTAAATTTTCTTATGACATCAATTGTGGTAATTGTTCCAATAGATAAAGAGGACAGTTTAGCATACTTTCTTGCCGACATAAATTCATCGGCGAGACTCTAATGGTTAAATGGGGTTGGTATTTTTGCGCATACGTGAGTAAACTTTTCTTTTTATTAGATGATCCGGATTTAACTTCTAAAGGATACACCAAGCCATCGTATTCCATCATAAAATCTAGTTCGGCTTTCCCTTCGCTCGTCCAGTAATATAAATCAAAACTAAGCTGCCTTAATGTTTGAGCGACAAAAGTCTCAATGTAAGCGCCTTTAAATTCTTGAAATAGTTGATTTCCTCTTAATAAGGTCTGGGCTGAAAGATTCGTCATCGCACCTAGCAAGCCTGCATCCAGCAAATAGATCTTAAAAAACTCAAATTGCGCATAGGCTTTTAACGGAATTTTTGGGGTAGAAACTTGATAAGTCTTATAAACAAGACGAGCTTCATTAAGCCATTGAATGGCCATTTCAAATTCTTTTGCTCGCGCACCTTTGCGCAATATAGAATAAATAAATTTTTTATTTTCCTTGGCTAATTGGCTTGGTATATTTTGCCACACCTGATTAATTTTCATGATCTGATCTGACGGCGCATGTTTAGAAAAATCCAAGCTGTATCCCCGCAAAATCGCATCATGAACCTCTCGCACTTTATCGAATGCATCGGTCTCTAAATACGTAGCAATCGCTTCCGGCATGCCACCAATATACAAATAATCACGAAAAAGCGATAAACACGTTTCATGAATATTCCCAGGCAGTGGTTCGCAAGCACTTAATGATGATAAAAACTGTTCTAACTCCTGTTTTCCAATAGCTTTTAAAAATTCAAAAAAACTAAGGGGATACATATCTAAAAAATCCACTTTTCCGACAGGAAAACCCTCGGTGTTTAATAATTTAACACCAAGCAATGATCCCGCCGAAGCCACATGATATTCATTGGCGGTTTCATGAAAATATTTCAGGCTATTTAAAGCCCGTGGACAGGCTTGTATTTCATCAAACACAATGAGTGTATCACCCGGATTGATGGCTGTTTCCTTTTCAATTTTAATGGCTTTCAGCAAATAGTTTGGATTTAAGCTCCCCTCAAAAAGGGACTTTAAATGAGGTTCATCTTCAAAATTTAAATACACGCTATTTTTATAATACGTTGCTGCGAAATGTTTTAAACTTGTGGTTTTACCTACCTGTCTCGCCCCCATCACAATCAGTGGTTTACGGCGCGTACTTTTTTGCCATTGGCACAGTTCTTTAATAATATGACGCTTCATGAAAACTCTTTTTGGTTCCAAAAAATGTAATCTATCATATTTTTTGGAACCAAAAAAGGTATACTGACTCAGAAAATTCAGCACAATGCCACCCGTATAGTAATAAAAAAGCACTAATAAACCAGTGTACCTGCTTATTTATAGGTAACGTAGGGAGCAATTAATCAAGATTAACTTGTAAGTTCGTAAGTAATAGTTGGAAACTTACAAGTTATTTGCTATGCTGAATCTATTAATGTATAAAAAAAGTATTTCATGTTTAAACGACAATTAACCGATACGCTTTTACAAGCCGTAGCATCGTTCCCTGTAACGGTTTTAACAGGACCTCGACAAAGTGGTAAAACGACGCTATTACGTCACTCATTTCCTGATTTTACTTACATCAGTCTCGAATCGCCCGATCAACGCTTATTCGTAGAGGCTGATCCGCGCGGCTTTTTACAAGGTGCGACTCAAGGCCTGATCATTGACGAGGCACAAAATTATCCCGATATTTTTTCATACATCCAAGAATACGTTGATATCAAACAAGACACTGTTAAAATTATTTTATCTGGATCACAAAACTTTTTATTGGCCGAAAAAATCAGTCAAACCCTTGCAGGACGCGCGGCACTTTTTGAACTTTTACCCCTGACTTATGCGGAATACATGTCTGCACCTAGCTCAAAGGCACCCTCACTCTTTGAGTTTCTTTATCATGGTGCTTATCCTCGCCCTTACCATGAAAATCTTCCCACAACACTTTGGTACGACAGTTACATTAAAACATATTTAGAGCGTGATGTTCGGAGCATCACGCAAGTTCGCAACCTCTCCCAGTTTCAATTATTTTTAAAACATTGCGCAGGCCAACACGGACAAGAATTTAATGCCAGCCAAATAGCCGTAGCTTTAGGCTTATCGCAAACCCAAGTCATGCATTGGTTGAGTATTTTAGAAGCAAGTTATTTAGTTTTTCGATTACAACCCTTTTACAAAAGTTACCGAAAACGATTATCAAAACGAAGCAAGCTCTACTTTTACGACACAGCCATTGTAAGCCACCTTTTAGGCATAGAATCTCCCGAGCACTTATCCTTTCATGCGAGTCGTGGTGCAATATTTGAAGGTTTTGTTATCGCTGAGATAATCAAAACGAGCTTTGCTGTTGGCAAACGTCCGGCGCTTTATTACTGGCGAGAACACGCAGGGCTTGAAATTGATCTGCTCGTTGAGCAAGCAGATCAACTTGTTGCATTAGAAGCCAAATCAGGTCAAACCATCACACCCAAGCAGCTACTCGGATTAAAAAAAATTCAGCAGACCATGAGTGATACGGCAGTAAAACCGTTGCTTGTTTATGCTGGAGATGACTTCAAACAATTAGGTAATGTTCAACTCATGCCGTGGCGCAGTTTTGTTTCAGCCCTATGAGTGGGATGCTATATCACTCTACACATTGCAATGTTTCAACTTGTCGTCAGTAATTTCGGATCAGATATTCGAAAATGTCATGTCCCGTGCTTTTTAACCATAAACTCTTGAAATAACCGGCTTTTTAGACCATAATCATATCAAAACAACCGTGCAAAACAACCAAAATGAAGCGTGAATCATATAACTATTTGATAGAATGGAAAAAAAGCAACGGCCGTATGCCTCTCATTATTCGAGGTGCTCGCCAAATTGGGAAGACAACCACTGTTCGACAATTTGGTGAAACTTTTGAAAACATAGTCGAACTTAATTTTGAGCAACAGCCAACGCTTTATCCATTTTTTGAAGGTGATTTAGATCCGCATAAAATCCTCACCGATCTACGACTCATTTTACCTAACCTGAATATTATTCCTGGCAAGACATTGTTATTTTTGGATGAAGTGCAAGCTTGCCCGCGCGTATTGATCGCATTGCGATATTTTTATGAATTAATGCCAGAACTTCATGTTATTGCAGCTGGATCTTTATTAGATTTTGCCACGGAACACGTAGGTATGCCGGTGGGTCGTGTTCAATTTTTACGTATGTATCCCATGTCATTCAAAGAATTTTTATGGGCGCTCGGAGAAAATGCGTTGGCAGATGGCATTCTAACCAGAGATCCAAATAATCCCTTTATTTCTGTCGTACATGAAAAAGCGTTACGTTTATTTGGTGAATACATAGCCATTGGTGGGATGCCACAAGCCGTTCAAATTTGGCGTGATGAAAAAAATTATCATCGCTGCCAAGAAGTGCATCATGATTTAATTCGTGCTTACAAACAGGATTTTGAAAAATACGCGAGAAAATCGCAAATTCGTTATGTCGAGCATCTTTTTCAAGAAATTCCATCCCAACTTGGCGGTAAGTTTCAATTTTCAAAAATCCCCGGCGATTATCGCAAAAGAGAATTAGCACCTGCATTAAAACTATTAGAAAAAGCCAATGTGGTCACACGCGTACAACAAACAACCGCACATGGATTTCCACTCGGTGCATGCGCAAACCCGGAATACTTTAAAGTCATCATGATGGATATCGCACTCACTCAAACTATTTTAGGGCTCACGTCAGAACAGTGGATTTTAGAAACTGAACATGCCTTTATCAATAAAGGTGCTATTGCAGAAGCATTTGTGGGTCAGGAGTTATTGGCATATCACAACGCACGCCGAGATGCGTCATTGTATTATTGGCAACGCAATCAGCGTGGTAGTGAGGCAGAAATTGATTATCTTATCGCACAAAACGAAACCATTATTCCCATCGAAGTAAAAACCGGAAAAGGCAGCACACTCAAGAGTATGCATTTGTTTTTAAATGAAAATCATCATGCACCATTTGGTATTCGCTTTTCAACGCAAAATTATTCAGTGCATGAAAAAATAAGATCATATCCGCTGTATGCGGTGATGCGCGTGGTGCAAGGCGTTGTTGTGTAGCTCATGATTCAATGACACTGAATAACATCCCTGCATATACACGAGTACCTCAAACCTTAAATGCCAATTATGATTTTTTACCCGATGGTTACAGCGATGTCTTGATCATGACTAAAAATCTGAATGAAATTATGGCCGACAAATTAATCTCTGTTGAAGCAACGCGGCGCTACCATGGATAAAAAATTCATTTTATCTAAAATTCAAGGCGCCTTTTCAGATGTAATTCGCTCATGTCTTATTCATGATGAATAAATTTGAATGGGATGAGAACAAACGAACCCTTAATCTTGAGAAGCATTACACATGATTAGAATCGTGGCAACGTTGTTTTAAGATAATCATCCGTTAGTTCAAACACAGGTTCAGTTTGATTATATCGCCGCATAAGCGGGACGATCTTGGTTCTCACGCCCATTCCTCTTGCATCAACATAACCATAATCTCTCAACACATCAATAATTAAAGGATTGCGAGGCGAGCGCTGGCCAGCCAACATTTTTTCAATCGTCATAGAATTTTGTAAAATCCCTGGACTAATGACCTCCATCCGATCGTTATACACCACAATTTCAATATCAACCGAACGCGTCCAATCGCGATGCGCCAATGCATTGATCACCAATTCTCGTACGGCTTCACGTGGATAATGCCAAACTCTTTCACGACGAAATCCAGCATCAATTTTATCGGGTTCATGACTTATGAATGGGGTTATTTTGTCAATAATTTGCTCGATTAATCCATAGCCAGTCCTGGTGAGCGTGCGCTCCAGGTCGTCGTTATGCCAAAGACCTACCATAGGACCGTCAAACACATCATCCAGTAACGCCCTGTAATCTTTCTCCATACCATCAAACGCCATGAGTCGAACACCTGCCTGACGTAGATAGCGTCTGGGCGACACGCCAAATAATACCAGCCCGGCAATAGTACAGACAGGCATCTTACCCATGCCTTCCGTCATAAAGCCAAGTCCAATCAACCGCGTGATCCATGCGTCTCGATTGTTAGGCACTTCCGGATCTTTGATAACGTTTGACAAGTAATCTTGCAGTCTTACCGGATCCAGCGATGTAAATGATGTTCCTGCCACAGGGAGAATTTCGGGATGCAATATACCGCCACTGGCAAACAAGCGAGCTTGTTGTTCACGTGTAGCCAAACGCGAGATCGTACCAATGCGAATATAGACATCTTCCCTGCCTTTATCTCGTACAACATAAGGTTTACTGACGCCTTCTGTAAACGAAATAACCGCCACACGTTTATGCGGCTCCATTTGCACTTCTTCATAGAATGGAACAATCATGGGATGAACCTTGGCACCAAACACACCATCCATGATCCATTCTTCCAGGTTGCGACGCTGAATACCGCTGATCGTGCCATCGTCCTCAACCCCTAGCAGTATCATACCGCCCTTTAAATTTGCAATAGCCACCACCTCTTTTGCCAACTGCTCAGGGCGAACAGCATCCCTTTTGAATTCAATACCGGAATTCTCGCCATTGGCTATACCCATCTTTGGCCGTCTGTAAAAATTAACACTTAAAAATCAATTGGTTGCTTAAAATAAAAATGTGTTTGGGGCACTACATTTGAATGTTCAATTCTCGAGTTACAAATATGTTTTTT